>OHUR01000281.1_pt1 | contig 23410 bp, 19 predicted proteins | sample 1579251 | NCBI WGS metagenome assembly OHUR01 (sample SAMEA3882528, study PRJEB24775) | human gut metagenome | biome: human-associated habitat; feature: intestine environment; material: feces | place: Netherlands | collected 2009/2010
AACATCTCCACCACGTGGCGCCATGACGACAGGAAGTAGCCGGGCTCGTAGAACAGGCAGTGGCCCAGGCGCGAGCCTATCAGTATGCCGACGAAGCAGTAGATGAAGAGCGGGTCGAACAGCTCGGGCTTTATCTTCTGCTCCTTGTACAGGCGCTTGACGATGAGGTATGCCGCCAGCAGGCCCAGCAGCCAGCACAGCGAGTACCAGCGGAACGAGAAGCTCCCTATGCTGAACGCCACGAGGTCGGGGTTCCAGAGGATGGATAGTAAAGTATTCATATTTATTCAGTAGTTAAAGTAGTTAATGTAGTTAAAGTAGTTAAAGTCATTACTTTTGCTTGTAATGTGAAATAAATGGCTAATAGTCAAGGCATTTGACTTTAACTACTTAGCGACCAACGGGAGCGGTAACTCCTTTAACTACTCTAACTACTTGATATTTACACATTAAACCTGAAGTGCATGATATCTCCGTCCTGCACTACGTAGTCCTTGCCTTCTATGCCTAATTTGCCGGCCTCGCGCACGGCGGCCTCAGAGCCGTACTTGATGTAGTCGTCGTACTTGATTACCTCAGCGCGGATAAAGCCCTTCTCGAAGTCGGAGTGGATAACGCCGGCGCACTGCGGAGCCTTCCAGCCCCTCTTGTATGTCCAGGCCTTCACCTCCATCTCGCCCGCGGTGATGAAGGTCTGCAGGTTGAGCAGGGCATAGGCTTTCTTGATGAGTCGGTTCACGCCGCTCTCCTCCAGTCCCAGCTCGTCGAGGAACATCTTCTTGTCCTCGTAGGTCTCCAGGCTGGCGATGTCCTCCTCGGTCTTGGCGGCTATCACCAGGGCTTCCGCTCCCTCGGCGACGGCCATCTCTTCCACCTGCTTGCTATATTGGTTGCCCGACTTGGCGGAGCTTTCGTCCACGTTGCAGACATAGAGCACCGGCTTGGCCGTGAGCAGGAACAGGTCGTGGGCCACCTTTTGCTCCTCCTTGCTCTCAAAGGTGACGGAGCGGGCGTTCTTGCCTTGCTCCAGCACGTTCTTGTAGGCTTCCAGCACGCCCACCGCTATCTTGGCGTCCTTGTTGTTGCCCACGGAGGCTATCTTCTGCTGCTTGGAGAGCTGTCCCTCTATGGTTTCCAGGTCTTTCAGCTGCAGTTCGGTGTCTATGATCTCCTTGTCGGCCAGGGGATTGACGGGGTCTCCGCCCTCGCGCACCACGTTGTCGTCGTCGAAGCAGCGCAATACGTGGATGATGGCATCCGTCTCGCGGATGTTGCCCAGGAACTTGTTGCCCAGCCCCTCGCCCTTGGAGGCGCCTTTCACCAGTCCCGCTATGTCCACTATCTCACACGTGGCGGGCACGATGCGGCCAGGGTGCACCAGCTCGGCCAGCTTGTTGAGCCGCTCGTCGGGCACGGTAATCACGCCCAGGTTGGGCTCTATCGTACAGAAAGGGAAGTTGGCTGCCTGCGCCTTCGCGCTGGAGAGGCAGTTGAACAGCGTAGACTTGCCCACGTTGGGGAGTCCCACTATACCACATTTTAAAGCCATGTTTTGTCTATTGTATTGTTTAACCGCCTGCAAAGTTAATGGAAATTATCGAGATAGCGGGCACTTCGCGGGAAAATGATGAAGTGTTAAGGTTTTGGGCGGGCGCATGGCGGCGGGAAAAAACGCGTAACTTTGCCGCCAACAACCCAACCATTCACTAAAATAGACAAGTCATGAAGACGAAAGCGCTCCTGATGATGGCTCTCGCCGCCCCGTTGATGTCCTTCGCGCAGACTGGCAAGTGGAGGGCAGCGAGCTGAACGCCGCCTACGCGCCCATACAGAAAGCCTGCCGTCCCTATCGCGAGCGGATGGAGGCCATGGAGCAAGTGATGACCGAGAAGCTGTATAACGAGGAGTACCTGCCCCTGGGTCTCTGGATGGACAGCCTGCAAGCCGCTCGCGCTCAGCTCCCTGCGCGGCAAGTACGTGGTGCTGGACTTCTGGAGCAGCTGGTGTGGCTGGTGCATCAAGGGCATTCCCGACGTGAGCCTGCTCTATGCCATAGAGGGTTATCCCACGAAGATAGTGGTGGACCCCGAGGGGAAGATAGCCAAGATCGTGGTGGGCGAGGGCTCCGAGTTCTACGAGTACCTGGACCGGCTGTTCCAATAAGAGCGGACAGGCGACGGAAACAAGTTGTCTTGCCCGCTTTCTTGATTTCGGTGGTGGATTGTAGAGACGCGATTCATCGCGTCTCTACGTTTTTCCGCCGAACCCCCTGCGTTTTCCGCGCTATCCCTTGGGATTCTTCGCGCTGCCCGCAGGTGTAATCCGCGCTACCCCGCGGTCTTTCCCGCGCTGCTCAATGCGCTTCCAACCAGTTGTGGCCCCAGCCCGCGTCGGCTATCAGGGGCACGCTCAGCCGGCAGGCGCCCTGCATCTCCTCTATCACCACGCGCTCCACCAACTCTTTTTCCTCGGGATAGACAGAGAAGTTGAGTTCGTCGTGCACCTGCAATATCATCTTGCTGCGGATGCCTTCGCGGCGGAACCTGTCGTGGATGCGAATCATGGCCACCTTGATGATGTCCGCCTCCGAGCCCTGTATGGGGGCGTTGATGGCGTTGCGCTCGGCGAATCCCCTTACGGTGGCGTTCTGGCTGTTGATGTCGGGCAGGTAGCGGCGGCGGTGGTAGAGGGTCTCGGCGTATCCCTTCTCCCGGGCGCTCTCCTTGGCCCGCTCCATGAACTCCTGCACCTTGGGGAAGGTGGCGAAGTAGCCGTCTATCAGCGACTTGGCCTCGTTGTTGGAGATGTTCATGCGCTGTGCCAGGCCAAAGGTAGTAATGCCGTAGATGATGCCGAAATTGGCTTGCTTGGCCTTTTTGCGCTCGTCGGCGGTCACCTCTTCTATCTGCTTGTGCCATATCCGGGCGGCGGTGGCGGCGTGGATGTCGTGCCCTCCGTTGAAGGAGGCTATCATGTTCTCGTCGCCCGAGAGGTGGGCCATGATGCGGAGCTCTATCTGGCTGTAGTCGGCGGAGAAGAAGAGGCAGCCCTCCTCGGGTATGAAGCAGCGGCGTATCTCCTTGCCGTCATCGTCCCTCACGGGTATGTTCTGCAGGTTGGGGTCGCTGCTGGAGAGCCTTCCCGTGGCGGTGATGGTCTGGTTGAACGAGGTGTGTATGTGCCCCGTCCTGGGGTTCACCAGCTTGGGCAAGGCCTCTATGTAGGTGCTCAGGAGCTTGCGCAATCCCCGGTAGTCCAGTATATCGGCCACGATGGGGGCTTTGCCCCGCAGTTGCTGCAGCACTTCCTCGCTGGTGACGAACTGTCCTTTCTTGGTCTTGCGGGGCTTCTCCACCAGCTTCATCTCGTCGAACAGCACGTCGCCCACCTGCTTGGGCGAGGCGATGTTGAAGGAGTGCCCCGCCTGCCGGTAGATGCGCTGCTCCAGCTCCTCCAGTCGTTTGCCCAGTCCCTGGGAAGTCTCTTGCAGCGCCTTGGTGTCCAGCCTCACGCCCGTCAGCTCCATGTCCGCCAGCACGTTGACCAGTGGCATCTCGATGTCCCAGAACAGCCGCTCGGCGTTCACTTCCTTCAGCTTCGGCTCCAAGACGTTCTTCAGCCGCAGCGTGATGTCTGCGTCCTCGGCGGCGTACTCATAGATTTCCCCGGGCGGCAGGTCCCGCATGTTGGCCTGCTGCTTTCCCTTGGGGCCTATCAGCTCCTCTATGTGGATGGTCTTGTAGTTGAGATACACTTCCGCCATGTAGTCCATGTTGTGCCGCAGCTCTGGTTGCAGGAGGTAGTGGGCTATCATCGTGTCGAACATCCGTCCCCTCACCTCCACGCCGTAGTGGCTCAACACCTCGATGTCGTACTTGATGTTCTGTCCCACCTTCAGTATCCGCTCGCTCTCGTAGGCGGGTTTGAAGATGGCGACGACTTTCTCCGCCTCCTCCCGCTCACTGGGCACGGGGACATAAAATGCCTCGTGTTCCTCCACCGAGAAGCTCAAACCCACCAATTCGGCCTCTATTGCGTTGGTGGAAGTGGTCTCCGTGTCTAGACTGAGAATTTCTTTTGTAAGGAAAAAGTCACAAAGACGGCGCATTTCGTCTTGATTATCAACCAATTTGTAGTTGTGAGCCGTCGTTTTAAGGCTCTCAAAACTCTCGTTTTTATAATTTTCCTTACTCTCGGCCTGAAATTCCGCAAATATATCAAGCTGTTGATTCTTGTTTTTTGGGCTTTTTTCAGATTTGTTAAGTATCTTGTCCGCGAAGCTCTTGAACTCCAATTCCTGGAGGATGGCGGACAGTTTCTCGTAGTCGGGCTCCACGATTCTCAGGTCGTCGAGTTTTGTTTCCATGGGCACCTCGGTGCAGATGGTGGCCAGGTACTTCGACATCTTGATGTCTTCCACGTGGGTCTCTATCCGCTCGCGCAACTTCCCCTTCAGCTGGTCGGTATGCGTCAGCAGTTCTTCTATGCTTCCAAATTGGTTGATGAGTTTCCTGGCCGTCACCTCTCCCACGCCGGGGCAGCCGGGATAGTTGTCCGCCGTGTCGCCCATCAAGGCCAGCATGTCGATGACTTGCCCGCTGGTCTCCACGCCAAACTTCGCTTTCACTTCCGCGAGACCCATCGTCTCGTAACCGCCGCCATGCCTGGGCCGGAAGATATAGACGTGTTCGCCCACCAGCTGGCCATAGTCCTTGTCGGGCGTAAGCATATAGGTTTCCACGCCTTGCGCTCCCATCCGCTTGGCCATGGTGCCTATCACGTCGTCGGCCTCATAGCCGTCCACTTGCAGAATAGGGATGCGATAGGCCGAGAGTATATCCTTGATGATGGGCACGGAGCGTTGGATGTCTTCTGGAGTCTGTTCTCTTTGTGCCTTATATTCAGGGAACGCCTCATTGCGGAAGGTCAGTCCGTGGTCGAAAGCCACGCCTATGTGGGTGGGTTTTTCCTTGGTCAACACCTCGTTGAGCGTATTGCAGAAGCCCATGATGGCTGACGTGTTAAGCCCCTTGGAGTTGATGCGGGGCGTTTTTATCAGTGCGTAATATGATCGATATATCAGCGCGTAGGCATCAAGAAGAAACAATTTATCCATATTTATTCCGTTTTTCTGCGTAAAATTACAAAAATTCCATTACAATTACGGGAAAAAGCATTAATTTTGTATCAAATTACGGATATCTATGGATTATTTGTCGATTATCAGGCAGCCTATCGCTGGCGAGATGGAAGATTTTATCGCATTGTTCAACCAATCGATGAGCCATCCCGACGGCCTCTTGTCACAGGCCCTCGACCATATACGCCAGCGGGCGGGGAAGCGCATGCGCCCCATGTTGATACTATTGATGGCCAGCAATTTCGGTCGGGTCAATGAGGCGGTGCAGCATGCCGCCGTGGGACTGGAATTGCTCCACACCGCCTCGCTGGTGCATGACGACGTGGTGGACGAGAGTGATTCCCGCCGCGGGCAAGCCAGCGTGAATGCCTGCTATGATAATAAGGTAGCCGTGTTGGTGGGGGATTACATCCTTTCCACCGCCTTGCTTTGTGTCTCGCGCACCCATTCCGAGAACATCGTGCGCTATTTGGCTGAGCTGGGACGCACTCTTTCCAACGGCGAGATATTGCAGCTTACCAATATCCGTAACAGTGAAATATCCGAGGAAGTCTACTATCAGGTCATCAAGCAGAAGACCGCCGCCCTCTTTGAGGCTTGCGCCGGTATTGGGGCGTTGGCCGTAGGCGCTCCCGCGGAGTCTATCGAGGCCGCCAAGAAGTTTGGCCAAAACCTGGGCATCATCTTCCAGATACGCGACGACATCTTTGATTATTACCCTTCCTCGGACATCGGCAAGCCCACGGGCAACGACATGGCCGAGGGAAAACTGACCCTCCCCGTGCTCTACGCCTTGCGCCACACGCAAGACGAGGCCATGATGGAGCTGGCGCGCAAGGTGAAGCGCAACGAGATAACTGCCGATGAAATCGCCCAGTTAGTGGACTTCACCAAGCGGAATGGCGGCATAGAGTACGCGGAAGGCCGCATGTGGGACTTCCATCGAGAGGCTTCCGACTTCCTGCGGCAATATGTTCGCGACGAGCAAATCAACCTGGCGCTCAGCACTTACCTGGATTACGTAATCAAAAGGGAGAAGTAAACGCGGCGGTCTGCCTGTCCGCGTAAAACGAATAAGCCGCCATATCACCCGAACGAGGGCTGATATGGCGGTATTTTAGTGATTATTCCTTCATGGTCAACTTGCCGTTTTCATCGGCCGTGAAGCGCACTTCATAGAACACGATGGAAGTGCGCCCAGCGTTCGAGACGGTTTCCTTTCCATCCTCCACCACGTTCAACGTAAAGGAGATAGGCTCCTTGTCGTAGGTGTTGATAGAGAACATGTCCAAGGATTTATACTTGTAGCTCTTGGGAAGCATGGCTTTCGCGTCTTCTATCATCTTCGTGTATTGCTCCCCGCTTAGTTTCTCCAGGTCCAGGGCGGGGTAATCCTTGGGATTGTCAAGCTTGTCGCCTTTGGCAAAAGGAGTCTCGTCCAGGTCGCCGGCTTTCCAGCCTAATGAGGCGATGAAAGTCTGCTGCCAGGCCTTGCCGTCTTGGTCTATCATATAGAAGCGTATGGAAGTGACGTTTCCCTCCAATTCTCCTTGACCGCTTTCCTCGTCCCAGTCCACCGACACTATCTTCCACTTGGAGGCATCAAATTGCGACTTGGCCAGTTCCTTGGCCTTTTCCAACACTTCGGGTGAGTCCATCTTCATTCCACCCAGGTTTTGCATTACCTTGTCACATGAAGCTAACAGCAAGGCAATAAGCGCAAACAGTAATAATCCGGTTTTCCTTAGCATGTTTTCTTAGTTTTTATGGGTTAATAATCAAGGTTCTCGCTCATGGTAGTGCAACATTTCGCGATGTCAAAGTTCCTTTCGCGAATATAGCGAATAAACCTTTACCCCCCCATTTGTTAACTTATTATAAGAATAAATCAGTCTGTTTAACTAAGTGGTAAGAGGCCTATAAGCCTTTGGGAATTGCCTGCGGACGATGTGCGTATTGCCGTTACATGATAAATAAGGTGAGTTCGGCGAAAATCAGTAGAGACGCATCCTTGCGTCTCGGCAAGGCGTGAGGCCCGCGTTGTTGGAACTTTATGATGAAAACCCGCTTGCAGAGACGCAGGTATGTGTCTCTACGCGTTACAAATGGCTATTGTTTTATTCATATACCGTCATTCGTTGCCCACCCAGAGCTTACACGAAGTACTTAGGCCACAGTTGTTCCAGTCGGGTGGCTAGATGGAATGCCAATACGGGGGGCACGGCGTTGCCTATCACTTTGTAAGCGCCACTGGGGCTAAGGATAAATCTTCTCTCGCTCTCCTTTCTTATCACGAAGGGGTAGTCGGGCGGGAAGGTTTGTATCAGGGCGCATTCTCTTGGGGTGAGGCGGCGTTCCTTCAGTCCCTTGGCCAGTTCTGCGGCTTGCTTCCCGCCATGTTCTGCGGACAGCCGGCGGAATTCTATGTTGCCGTGATGTTCTGAACGGATGGTGGGTCCCATGCCGTCCAGGTTGATTTCCGTCTGCCCCTGAGAGCCATTGCGGAGGTATTTCGCCCCGGAATAATAGCGTTGTGACTCGTCTTGCGTCTCGTCAGGTTCCTTGAGGTCTTTCAATACGTCCCTGGTGGTGACCGCTGACAATAGGTTTTCTCCCTTGATGTTGCCGGCGTGGGTAGGAATGGGGTAGGGGTCGTATTCCGCTGGGATGACTTCCGACTCCAAAGCCTCGATGGCTTCAGGTCTGAGCGCGTCTCTTCTCACGCCGATGAAGATGACCCTTTCCCGGGTCTCGGGCACGCCGTAGTTGCCGGCGTGGAGCACTTTGGGCGGCAATACGATGTAGCCGTTGCCGTCCGCGCTGGCGAAGTCTTTCTGTATGATGTCTTTCACGTTGCCCAGGTTGACCAGTCCCTTTACGTTTTCGGCCACGAATATCTTTGGCCGCGTGATGTCTATCACCTGTTTCATCCAGTAATAGAGCTTGCCGCGGGTCTCCTCCGAGGGCTTGTCGGCCGTGCGGAATTGTCCTTTGTCGTCCTTCAGGGAGTCAAATCCTTGTCGCTTCCCCGCCACGCTGAAGTCTTGGCAGGGAAAGCCTCCCGTCACCACGTCGATGTCTCGCGGGAAGATGTCTGCCCCCGTCTGTTGAGCTTTCACCAGCTCCACGACGCTTTGGCAGTGGTATATCTCCGGGGAATGGCCGAAGCGGCGCATGTAGGCATTCCACGCCACGCACGCCTCGGGCAGAATGTCGTTGGCGAAGACCGTGCGGAAGCGAGTGGGGCGCAATAGCAGCCAATCGTCATTGATGACCCGCTCGATGCGCTCGTCATCGGCGGCAAACGACTTGCGGTTGGCGATGAAATGGCCCTCAAAACCCAAGTCCATGCCGCCGCAACCCGAGAAAAGGGAAAGCACGCGCAGTTTCCCCTCGGTTCCATCCTCTTCTTGACGGAATATATGGGGTAGTTCTTCTCTGAGGAAGTTCGCTGGCAGGCAGTCGGAACTGAGCTCAGGATAGCTTGTCGATGTGGTTTTCTGTTGCTCCATAGTACTCTTTGTCCTGCAAAAATACGAAAAATCCGCTAAACATCTTGACGCTTTTCGTAATTAACTTGTTTTCCTCGGCAAAACAAGTTGTTTTCCTTGGCAAATTAACTTATTTCGCGACGCAAAACAAGTTGTTTTGAACCCCCAAAAACAAGCCCTGCTTTTTGGATTCAGAAACCTCGGAAAAGTATCATTACTTACTTGCCGAAGTACCCTTGGGTGAACGGCAAACTACCCTTGGGTAAATGGCAAAGTATCCAATAATTCCGAAGAGCTGTACACAAGAAAGGGAAAAGAACCTTGGGCGGTCTAATGATTTGGGTTGAAGTATCATGGCCGACTTGGGGTAAAAATGGAAACGCGATAGCAGCGTGGCGGTTGGCGCGCTGCTATCGCGTTTGAGGCAGGAGTTTTCATCCCTCCGGGGAAGTGCCTTACGGCGGCGGAAACGGGCTTTTCCCGGTCGTGGGAGGTGGCTTCTAGAAGTATTTCACCTCTTTGCCCACTATCTCGCTGATAAGCAAGTTGGTGAGGCGAGAGGTGCCCAGGCGGAACCACTTATTCGTAAGCCATTCCTTGCCCAGCACTTCCTTGACGATGGTGTAGTAATTGACGGCATCCATCACGGTGTTGATGCCACCCGCGGGCTTGAGCCCTATCTGGATGCCCGTCTCTTCGTAGTACTCCTTGATGGCCTGGCACATCACGTAAACGGCTTCTGGCGTGGCCGACACTTTCTCTTTGCCCGTGGATGTCTTGATATAATCAGCGCCGGCGTACATGGCCAGGATGGCCGCTTTCTTGACATTGGCGCAAGAACCGAGGCAGCCCGTCTCCAGGATTACCTTGAGCGGACGCTCGCCGCAAATGGATTTCAGCTCCTGTATCTCGTCGCAGACCGTCTCATAGTCACCGCTCAGGAACTTGCCCACGGCCATGACGATGTCCACTTCGGTAGCTCCGTCTTTCACGGCGAGGGCTGTCTCGGCCACTTTCACTTCCAGGAAGGTCTGTGAAGAGGGGAAACTGCCGCAGACGTTGGTGATTTCCACGCCGTCTACCTCAAGGCTGTCGTTAATCAAGGCAGCGTAGTTGGGATAGGTGCAGATGGTGGCCACATGGGGCAGGGAAGGGTAGTCGTGGGCGAAGCGGTTTACTTTCTCCACCATGGCGAGGACGCTCTCGTCATTGTCGGTGGTGCGCAGGGAGGTCAGTTCCACGCTGCCCAGCAGGAATTTCTTCACTTCCAAGGTGTTGTTCTCGGTGGCTTTTTCCTCTAGCAGCTTATGGACGGTGTCGCTTACCTCTTGGTCGTCCAGGTTGGTGTTATAGCGCAGCAACGCTTCGTCATACTTGCTCAGTTCCTCGTGGTGGTGCTGGCAATCGCAATCGTGTTCGTGTTGGTTTGTAGTCATAATAGTATGTTTTTGGTTTATAATTCGCGTTCAGTTCGGAACGTGGCGCTTTCGTGTCGCCCAGGAGGCCACTTAATCGCTCTCAGAGGCTCTCAATTTGGGATTGTCGAGATGTCTCCGCCCGTCGCGCTTTGTCTTCTTCTCGAGGCTTTTGCGCAGCTCTTCCGTCAAGTCTGTGCCCGTTTGGTTGGCCAGGCAGAGCAATACCCAAAGCACGTCGGCCATCTCTTCCCCCAAGTTGGGCTTTTCGCCAGGCTTGAAACTTTGCTCTCCATAGGTGCGGGCTATGACCCTGGCCAGCTCGCCCACCTCTTCCGTGAGGCAGGCCATGTTGGTAAGTTCATTGAAATAGCGCACTCCATGTTCTTTTATCCACTGATCCACAGTGAGTTGAGCTTCCTTGATGGTCATGGCTTACTCCTTGTTCTTTGTGTCCATACAGATTGTCACGGGGCCATCATTGAGCAGTTCCACCTGCATATAGGCGCCAAACTCTCCCGTGCCTACGGGCTTGCCCAGTTCCTGGCTTAGTTTCTGGCAAAACTCTTCATAGAGGGGCACGGAAATCTCATGTTTCGCGGCTCGTAGCCAGCTAGGCCGGTTTCCCTTCTTGTAGGAGGCGAAGAGGGTGAACTGCGAGATGACCAGCACTTCACCCCCTGCGTCCATGATAGAGCGGTTCATCACCCCTTGCTCGTCATCGAAGACGCGCAGGCCAATCACTTTTCTTACCAGCCAATCCACGTCGGCCGAACTATCTGTTTCCTCTATGCCGAGGAGAATAAGATAGCCTTTTCCGATGGCAGACTTCACCTTGTCCGCGATGGTGACGGAGGCTTTTGACACTCTCTGTATGACAATTCTCATAATGGGTTTTCTATTGATGCAAAGATAGTGCAAATCGAAGACAATACAAAATAAAAAGCTCGCTTTTTGTTTTTATTGTTGAGATGCCGCCTGTCTTCTCCCTGTAAGGGAAAAGTGTGCGAATCGAAGACAATATAAAGTAAAAGTCCTCCTTTATTTTTGTTGTTGGGATGCCGCGGCTATATCATTAGCATGATAAAATTGATATAAGACGTTGGCTTTCGCAGGCCCTAATACCTCTGTAAGTGTCTCTAAATCTGCTTCTTTGACACGTTTTATGCTCTTCAGCCGCTTGAGCAATGCCTCTTTGGCCTTGGGGCCTATGCCCTTGATGTCGTCCAGCTCAGAGTGTAACGCCCTTTTTGAGCGTTTGTCCCTATGGAAGGAGATGGCAAAGCGGTGTACCTCATCCTGTATCTGGCTGAGCACATGGAAGAGGTCGCTATCGGTCTTCATGCCAATCACCTTGGGCGGGAAGCCGTATAGCAGTTCGTTGGTGCGATGCTTGTCGTCTTTCGCTAGTCCGGCTATGGGAATACGCAGCCCTAACTCGTCCTCGACAACTTCTCTTACTACTTCCATTTGGCCTTTTCCGCCATCGGTGATGATAAGGTCGGGCAGGGGAGTCTGCTCTTCAACCATGCGGGCGTAACGCCTTCTTACCACTTCTTGCATGGAGGCGTAATCGTCTGGCCCTACCACGGTCTTGATATTGTATTTGCGGTAGTCTTTCTTGGAAGGCTTCATGGCCTTGAACACCACGCAGCCTGCCACCGCGTCCGTACCCGATATGTTGCTGTTGTCGAAGCATTCTATTTGATAGGGTAGCTTGGGGAGCTTGAGCTTGTCTTGCAACTCCTTCATCAAGCGTGTCTGTCTCTGTTCAGGATTCAGTTTTTCCGCTTGTTTCAGGCGATCCACTTTATATTGTTTCCCGTTCATCTCGGATAGCTCCAGGAGGTGTCTCTTGTCGCCTCTTTGTGGAATGAAAAAGGTGGCATCTTTCATTTTCCAGTCCATCTCAAAGGGGACGATAATCTCTTTTGCCGTGCTGTGGAAGCGTTCCCTGATTTCCGGAATGGCCGTCAAGAGCAGTTCTTGGTCGCTCTCGTCCAGCTTGCGCTTGTATTCATAGGTGAAACTTTGGTTGATGGAGCCGTTCTTCACATGTATATAATTGATGTAGGCGTTTTTCTTGCTGTCATCATCAATGATGGTGAATACGTCCACGTCGGTGATGGTGTGGCTAACTACCTCGCTCTTGCTTACGAAATCATCCAGCAACAGATGCTTTTGCTTTAATTCCTCTGCTTGCTCAAAGCGTAATCGAGAGGCTTCCTCCATCATCATGTCATAGAGCAGCTTGCTCACCTCCCGTGTGTTGCCCTTGAGGATTTCCCTGGCCTGACGGATATTCTCCATGTATTCCTCTAGGCTTTGCTTCCCAATGCAGGGCGCGCCACAATTATGGATGTGGTATTCCAGGCAAGGGCGATATTTCCCTGCGGTGATAGACTCTCCCGTGAGGGGAAATCTGCACGTGCGGGGCTTGTAGAGCTTCTTGATAAGCTCAAGAATAGCTTTCATCGCACCCACATGCGGGTATGGGCCATAATAGGTGCCAAACTTGCGGTTGATGTGGCGTGTGCTGAAAATCCTAGGGAAAGGCTCATTGGTGACGCAGATGCTAGGGTATGTTTTCCCGTCTTTCAACAACACGTTGTAGCGAGGGTTGTATTTCTTGATGAGGCTGTTCTCTAATAATAGCGCGTCTTCCTCCGTATTCACCACGGTGTAAGATATGTCGTGGATGCGGGAAACCAACAGCTGCGTCTTATACCTGTCTACCTCTTTGTGGAAATAGGAGGCCACCCGGCGTTTCAAAGACTTGGCCTTGCCCACATATATAATAATGTGTGCCTCGTCATAGAATTGGTAACTGCCGGGCTTCTCTGGCATGTTGGCCACAATGTTCTTTAGCCTTGCCAGCCTATCTTGCTCTTTTTCGTGTTTCACTTGCCAGAATGCCTATTCCCGCTAGGATTTCGAAGTGTTTCGTTTCACGTGGAACGTTTTACACTTGCAATAAGGAGGACACTTCCACGTCTTTGTCGAAGACATCCCTGCCATGCATGTTCTCGTTGACCAACTCTATGATGAAGTTGCAATATATCTTCTTGGGATGGAAACGCTTTACCAGGTTGCAGGCAGCTTTCATGGTGCCGCCCGTGGCCAGCAAGTCGTCGTGCAACAAGATGACATCATTTTCGCTGATGGCGTCTTTGTGGATTTCTATCGTGTCCATGCCGTATTCCTTGGCGTAACTTTCCTGCACGGTGTCGCAAGGCAATTTGCCGGGCTTCCTGCACAAGACAATGCCTGCGCCTAGGCGTACTGCCAAGGCGGAAGACATCACGAAGCCGCGCGACTCTATGCCTACAATCTTGGTGATGCCTTTGTCTTTGTAGATGTCGTAAAGGGCATCGCAAATCTCTTTCAAGGAATCGGGGTTTTGGAATAGGGTGGTGACATCACGGAAGTTCACCCCCTTAATGGGCCAATCGTGTATGCAACGCAGATTGTCCAAAAGTAATTGCTTGTTCATGTTGTTTTATTTTTGTATGATGTTCTTGTTTGATTTGGATGGCTGGCGATAGCCTTCAGTGCCAGCCTGCGGAATTATCTGCCCAATAGCACCAAGAGTACGTTGATGTCGCTAGGAGACACGCCTGGTATTCTGCTGGCTTGGGCAAGTGTCTCGGGGTCTATGCGCTGCAGTTTCTGTCTTCCTTCGGTGGAGATCTCATGCAACTCTTCATAGTTGAAGCGTCCTTTTATCTTGATGTTCTCCAGTCGGCGCATCTTGTCGGCGACAATCTTTTCCCGCTCGATGTATCCTTTATATTTCATTCTTATTTCCGCTGCCTCCGCAATTTCCTCTTTTCGGTTCAGCGGACGTTCCAATTCTTCTTTGAGCGCGGGTATTAGCTCAGAAAGATTTTTGAGATTGAGATGTGGACGGACGATAAGGTCTATCAATTTGCATCCCGCGCGCAGCGGAGTGGTGCCAAGCTGTTCTAGTCGGGCGTTTACTTCGATAGGCTTCACGGGATGATTTTCGCAGAAAGTAATGATTCTATCGATGGCTTCTTTCTTCTCCAGCCACCATTCGTAACGCTCTCTGCTGGCTATGCCCAATCGGTAAGCTCGTTCCGTGAGGCGTGCGTCTGCGTCGTCTTGTCGCAACAAGATGCGATATTCTGCTCTTGAAGTAAACATGCGATAGGGCTCATCCACGCCTTTTGTGGTCAAGTCATCGATGAGAACGCCAATATAAGACTCGTCCCTTCCCATTACCAGTGGATTGCCCCCAAAGCAATGGATGGCGGCGTTTACGCCCGCTACTAACCCTTGTCCCCCTGCTTCCTCATAACCTGTAGTGCCGTTTACCTGCCCCGCCAAGAATAGGCCAGGCAAAATCTTCGATTCCAACGTGTTTTTTAATTGTGTTGGGTCAAAATAGTCGTACTCTATGGCATACCCTGGACGATAGATGACAGCGTCCCTTAACGCAGGTATCTTGTGAATGGCGTCTAGTTGCACGTCCATGGGCATACTGGAAGAGAAGCCATTTAGGTACATCTCGTTAGTTTCCTCTCCTTCGGGCTCAAGGAAAAGAGGATGTTGCTCTTTGTCGGGAAAGGTCACGAGTTTGGTTTCTATAGAGGGGCAATAGCGTGGCCCGGTGCTTTTGATTTGGCCATTATAGAGCGGAGAGTCTGCCAATCCTGCCCGCAAGGTTTCATGCACTTCGCTATTCGTGAAGCATGTCCAGCAGGGGAGTTGTTTCAAGGCTCTGTGCTTGCCCATATAAGAGAATTGATGGAAATCTTTATCTCCAGGCTGTTCCTCCATGTCTTCGAAGTGTACGCTGCGCTTGTCTATGCGAACAGGCGTGCCCGTTTTCATTCTTTCTGAGCAAATGCCCCATCTTGTGATGCTTTCCGTGAAGTGATGTACTGCTGGTTCGGCGCATCTGCCGCCTTCCACTTGCTTTCTGCCCACGTGCATCAGCCCGTTGAGAAATGTTCCTGCGCATACCACGATGCTCTTGGCGCGCATCTCCATACCCCATATGGTACGAATGCCTACGGCTTCCCCTTTTTCCACGATTAATTCCTCGGCTTGGTCTTGCCAAATGTGCAGGTTGGGTGTGTGGTCTAAGGCCGTACGCCAAGCCCAAATGAATTTCCCCCTGTCGCATTGTGCGCGGGGACTCCATACGGCAGGGCCTTTTCCGATATTCAACATGCGGAATTGGATAGCCGTCTGGTCGGTGATGATACCCATCTGTCCGCCCAATGCGTCAATTTCCCTGACTATTTGCCCCTTTGCTATACCGCCGATGGCAGGATTGCAACTCATTTGGGCTATCTTGTTCATGTCCATTGTCACCAAACAAGTTCTCGCGCCCATTTTGGCTGCCGCGGCGGCGGCCTCACATCCAGCATGCCCGCCACCAATCACTATCACGTCGTAGTTGGAAACCATATACCAGCGTAACTATTTTTGCGCGAAAGTAAGAAATAAAATTGAATTTTTGGGGAAAAGCCTTTGATTAATCATTAAAATATCGTATTTTTGCAGCACGATACAGCGGGGCTTGATACCTAAATCAAGGTATTTGGGCCGCCATTATCGTTGCCAGAAAACACGAGCGACAGCAGCGTAGCGTAATTTTAAACTTTAAATAATTTAATTTCAATCATTTATGTGGTTAATCAATTCATCTATTGGTAGGAAAGTAGTGATGTCGGTAACCGGTATCGCGCTAATTCTTTTCCTGACGTTCCACTGCGCCATGAACGTCGTTGCACTTTTCTCAGGTGAAGCTTACAACGGTATTTGTGAATTGCTGGGAGCCAACTGGTACGCTTTGGTTGCTACCTTGGGTCTTGCGGCATTAGCCGTGATTCACATCGTTTACGCTTTTATCCTGACTGCACAAAATCGTAATGCCCGTGGCAATGAGCGTTATGCCGTGACCGCTAAACCTGAGAAGGTAGAGTGGGCCAGCCAAAACATGCTCGTGTTGGGTATTGTCGTAGTGCTGGGCTTGTTGCTGCATTTGTTCAACTTCTGGTTTAACATGATGTTCGCTGAGCTTACCGGCATGAGTGTGGGTCATCATCCCGCTGATGGATTCGCTTTCATCCAAGACACGTTTACCAATCCTGTCTATGTAGTGCTCTACATCATCTGGTTGGTAGCTCTTTGGTTCCACCTCTCCCACGGTTTCTGGAGCGCGATGCAGACGCTGGGCATCAACGGCAAGATATGGTTCAGCCGTTGGAAGGCTATCGGTTTGGTGTATACTACCATTCTGATGGTTTGCTTCCTGCTCGTGGTGCTGGCTTTTGCCTTCCATTGCGCACCTAGCTTGAGTATGTATTAATTTAATGTGAATGAGTAAACTTGATATATTATGGCTAAAACATTAAATTCCAGAATACCAGAGGGTCCAGTAGCTGAGAAATGGACTAACTATAAGGCTCACCAACGCTTGGTGAACCCTAAGAACAAGTTGAAGTTGGATGTTATTGTGGTAGGTACGGGCTTGGCTGGTGCTTCCGCAGCCGCCTCTTTAGGCGAAATGGGCTTCAATGTGTTTAACTTCTGCATACAAGACTCTCCCCGTCGTGCGCACTCTATTGCCGCCCAGGGAGGTATCAATGCCGCCAAGAACTACCAGAATGATGGTGACTCCGTTTACCGTTTGTTCTATGATACGGTAAAGGGTGGTGACTATCGTGCCCGCGAGGCAAATGTCTATCGCTTGGCGGAAGTCTCCAATGACATTATCGACCAGTGTGTGGCACAGGGCGTGCCTTTTGCCCGTGAGTATGGCGGCATGTTGGCCAACCGTTCTTTCGGTGGCGCTCAGGTAAGTCGTACTTTCTATGCCAAGGGACAGACAGGTCAGCAGCTGTTGTTGGGTGCTTATTCTTCCTTAAGCCGCCAGGTAGAGGCTGGCAAGGTGAAACTTTACACCCGCTATGAGATGGAAGACCTGGTGGTGGTGGATGGCCGTGCCCGCGGTATCATCGCCAAGAATTTGGTAAGTGGTAAGCTGGAGCGTTTCAGTGCCAATGCTGTTGTTATCGCAACGGGTGGATATGGCAACACTTATTTCCTTTCCACCAACGCTATGGGCTGCAACTGTACTGCCGCAGTGCAGTGCTATCGCAAGGGCGCTTACTTTGCCAATCCCTCATACGTGCAGATTCACCCCACTTGTATTCCTGTTCATGGTGATAAGCAGAGCAAGCTGACCTTGATGTCAGAGTCTTTGCGTAACGACGGCCGTATCTGGGTGCCCAAGAAGTTGGAGGACGCTAAGAAGTTGCAGGCAGGCACCTTGCAAGGCAAGGATATTCCTGAGGAAGATCGCGACTACTATTTGGAGCGTCGTTATCCGGCCTTCGGTAACTTGGTTCCCCGCGATGTTGCATCCCGCGCCGCTAAGGAGCGTTGCGACAAGGGATATGGCGTAAACAACACTGGCTTGGCAGTGTTCCTTGATTTCTCTGAGAGTATCAACCGCCTGGGCCGTGCCGAGATAGAGGCGCGTTATGGCAACCTCTTCGACATGTATGAAGAGATTACTGACGTTAGCCCTTATGACAACCCCATGATGATATTCCCCGCCGTACACTATACCATGGGCGGCATCTGGGTTGACTATGAGTTGATGACTACCATTCCTGGCCTGTTCGCTATCGGAGAGTGCAACTTCTCCGACCATGGCGCAAACCGTTTGGGCGCTTCCGCTTTGATGCAGGGCTTGGCCGATGGTTATTTCGTATTGCCTTATACTATCCAGAATTACCTGGCAGACCAGGCTATTTGGCCTCGTCTTTCTACCGACCTGCCTGAGTTTGAGGAGGCAGAGAAGGGCGTGCAGGCTGAGATTGACCGTTTGATGGGCATTCAGGGCAAGCGCTCAGTAGACTCTATCCACAAGGAATTGGGTCATATCATGTGGGAGCACGTTGGCATGGGCCGTACCAAGGCTGGCCTGGAGGAAGGCTTGAAGCTGATTGCCGAGCTGCGTGATGAGTTCAACAAGAACCTTTTCATCCCTGGCCAGAAAGAGGGTCTCAACACCGAGCTGGACAAAGCTATCCATCTGCGTGATTTCCTCATCATGGGTGAGCTGATTGCTTATGACGCTTTGCACCGTGAGGAAAGCTGCGGTGGCCACTTCCGTGAGGAGCACCAGACCGAAGAGGGAGAGGCTAAGCGTGATGACGAACACTTCTTCTACGTAGGCTGCTGGGAATACCAGGGCAAGGACGAGGTGGCTCCTGTGCTTATCAAGGAACCGCTGGAGTATGAGGCAATCAAGGTACAAACACGTAACTATAAGAATTAATCAGACTATGGCTAAGAATATAAGTTTCACACTGAAGTATTGGAAGCAGAACGGCCCCCACGAGAAGGGTCATTTCGATACAAGAGAGATGAAGGACATCCCCGATGATACTTCGTTCCTGGAGATGCTCGACATCCTCAACGAGGAGTTGATCAACGAAGGCCAAGAGCCTTTCGTTTTCGACCACGACTGCCGTGAGGGTATTTGCGGCATGTGCTCTCTATATATTAATGGTACGCCTCATGGCAAGACCGAGCGTGGCGCCACCACCTGCCAGTTGTATATGCGTCGTTTCAACGATGGCGATGTTATCACCGTGGAGCCTTGGCGTTCCGCTGGTTTCCCTGTCATCAAGGATTGCATGGTAGACCGCTCCGCCTTCGACAAGATTATCCAGGCCGGCGGTTATACCAGTGTGCGTACAGGTCAGGCACAGGATGCCAACGCCATCTTGATACCCAAGGAGAACGCTGACGAGGCCATGGACTGCGCTACCTGCATAGGCTGTGGCGCTTGCGTGGCAGCTTGCAAGAATGGTTCGGCCATGTTGTTTGTCAGCTCCAAGGTGAGCCAGTTGGCCTTGTTGCCCCAAGGCCGTCCCGAGGCAGCCAAGCGTGCCAAGGCCATGATTAAGCGTATGGACGAGCTGGGATTTGGTAACTGCACCAATACGCGTGCTTGTGAGGCTGTATGCCCCAAGAACGAGACTATTTCCAATATTGCCCGTCTCAACCGCGAGTTTATCTGCGCTAAGCTCAATGACTAGTCTCCCTTTTACGGGAAATTCCCTCATAAAGCGTCCCCACGGCCTTGAAAGCCGTGGGGACGTATTCTTTTATGCCCGTCCCAAATCAAGGCCGCCGTGGCCTTTTATTGCCTTGTTTGGGAGCGTTCCCTAACTTTTCGTCGCTCCATGATGTATTGTATGTATCTTGGGCAACAAAAAACCGTAGAGACGCGCATTTGCCTCTCTACGGGTTCGTTATGTCCGATTTGTTGGCAGGCTTAGGTTGCCAACAAGCCTTGTTACCTTCTTTTCAATATCACGTTGAGCGTCGCGCCGGCAGCGAAAGGCCAGTCTTCTGTGGGGCCGTCTCCGTATTCCACGATTACTCGCTTCACCTTTTCCGCGGGCAGGCTTTTCAGTACATCATTTAAGCTATCAGGATTCTCAAATGAGCCTGTCACGATGAGCGTGGTGACCTTGGCGCCCACCACTTTCAGGCTGCTCCCGTCAGGGCTTACCACCGACGGCAACGCCTTTACCAGTTCCTTGGCGTTGGCAAAGGTCTTCTTGAAGGGGATTTGGTCTATGTTGTAGACCAGCGTGCTGTCTTTTATGAACAGTGCGGGCCTTTTCCTCCCCTCCATCGGTTTATGGTCTATGTGGTAGGTCATGGTGTCGCGGTTCATCACCACAGGGGGAAAACTCATGCCGTCCTCTTCTTCGTCCGATGGCTTGGTTTCCCTGCGCAGCAATATGGTACCCAGGTTTCCCGCCTCACATTCCATCTTCTTGCTTACGAAGCCCAGCATCCTCAAGCTCAGCGTGCAGTCCCTGGCGGTGCTTTGCAGGCTGAATTCGCCCTCGGCGTTAGTCACCGCGCTGGCTATATAGGAACCATCCGCGGTGTTCCTCAATACACAATTCACGAATCGCATGCTTTTTCCCTGTTCATTTACGATTTTTCCGCGTATTTCTTGGGCTAGGGCTGTTTGGCAGCCAAGTGCCAATATCAGGAGGGAGAATAAAATGGTCTTTTTCATAGCCTATATGTTTATAGTTTATAAAATATACCCCAAAGATATGAAAAATAATTAAAGCCTCCAAGAAAAATCGGAAAAAACATACGAAACACCAATGTTCGGCATTCGCGCATATGTGTCTTTCCGCCGCCAATCCTTCTTCCATGGGAGCATGCTTTCATTCCTGGCGGCATCCAGTACTTACTCCTTTTGAGAGTCAGTAGTATTGCTCTCCTAGTACCAGCTAAGTGAAACTCCAGTACCAACTAAGTGAAACTGCAGTACCAGCTAGCTGAAACTCCAGTACCAGTAGGCCGGTACTGGAAAGGATACTGTACTTCCGGCGACATGAAATTATATATGTATATTCCGCTGACATGTAAATATTCCTTCTCGCGGTGAGTTTAGATTGCCGCCCTTCTCCTCTGTATGCATGGGGCAATTCCATGGCATACGGAGAGAGAAGCCGTGGAGAACCCCTGGGTGACTATCTTCCCTTGGCGAGGAAAAGCGGGTATAATCGTTAAAATAATGTGAAAAACATTTTTTCGTGAAAGTTTTTTTGTACTTTTGTGGGCTGACTCCCGTATGCGTGTCCGCTTTCCTCGCGAAGGCGGATGGGCAGGGCGGGATTCTCTAGCTTAAAGGCGACGCTATAACAAACTATAATTACGATATGAAGCAAACTAATGTAAAGCCTTCAGAAGGCAAGTTGGGCATCCTGTGCGTAGGCCTGGGTGCTGTGAGTTCCACGTTTATCACGGGAGTGTTGATGATTCGCAAGGGGCTGGGCAAGCCCGTTGGCTCTATCACCCAAATGGCGAAAATACGCGTGGGCAAGGGTGCGGAGGCACAATACAAGACCGTGTCCGAGATTGTATCTATGCCTACGCTCAACGATGTAGAGCTGGGCGCGTGGGACATCTTGCCCGATAACGCCTTCGAGAGTGCCATGCACGCCGAGGTGTTGCGTGACCGCGACATCTATCCCGTAAAGGAGGAACTGGAGAAGATAGTGCCCATGAAGGGCGTATATGACTCCAATTACGTGAAAGCCTTGGATGGCACGTGGGTGAAAGACCCTCAGGCTACCCGCTGGGAGCTGATGGAGCAGGTGCGCCAAGATATCCGTGACTTCAAGGAGAAGCATGGTTGCAGCCGCGTGGTGGTGGTTTGGGCCGCCAGCACGGAAATCTATATTCCCCGCTGCGCTGAGGTGCACGACAGCTTGGAGGCTTTCGAGGCTGCCATGAAGGCCGACGACCGTGAGCATATAGCTCCTTCCATGTGCTATGCCTATGCCGCTATCGCCGAGGGCGCACCTTTCGTGATGGGCGCTCCCAACACTTGCCTGGACATTCCCGCTATGTGGCAGTTCTCCGAACAGCGACAAGTGCCTATCGCCGGCAAGGACTTCAAGACGGGCCAGACCATGATGAAGACCGTGCTTTCGGCCGCTTTCCGCACCCGCATGCTGGGCGTGAGCGGATGGTTCAGCACCAATATCCTGGGCAACAGGGACGGTTTGGTGCTCGACGTGCCCGAGAATTTCAAGACCAAGGAAGTGAGCAAGCTGGGCGTGATAGACACCATCCTGAAGGCAGACGAGTATCCCGACCTCTACAGCGACATCTTCCACAAGGTGCGCATCAATTACTATCCTCCCCGCAACGACGATAAGGAGGGATGGGATAATATAGACATTTTCGGCTGGATGGGCTACCCCATGCAAATCAAGGTGGACTTCCTCTGCCGCGACTCCATATTGGCCGCTCCCCTGTTGTTGGATTTGGCGTTGCTGGCCGATTTGGGAGCACGCGCCGGCAAGGGTGGCATACAGACGTGGCTATCCTTCTACTTGAAGAGCCCGATGCACGACGACGAGCATTTGCCTGTGCATGACCTCTTCCAGCAATATACCATGCTGAAGAACGCCATTCGAGAGATGGGCGGTTACGAGGCAGACGAGGAGATGGATTAACCTATCTCGGACATTCATTTAAACGAAAGAGGCAGGCCACTGAGGCCTGCCTCTTTCGTTTTATCGCCAGTTCGCTTGGGGGAGTGATTGGATTTGTTTGGGCATCCTTATTCACCGCTTTTGCGAAACAACTTATTTTGGTCATGAATTCAAGTTATTTTGCTTGGGAAAACAACTTGTTTTGCCTAAGAAAATAACTTATTTTGCGTCGGGAAATAACTTGTTTTGGAAAGGCCGCCAACTTGGCTTCCCGCGATGATGGCATGAACGCAAGACCGCCGGGACAGGCTCCCCTGGTTGGGGAACCAAGCCTCGGCGGTCTTTTTATAGTCAGGTTGAAAGCTAATTACTTCATCCGGGCGGAGTATGGCGCGCGCTCTATCTCCTCATTGTCTTGGGCCACGCTGCCTTGGCTGAACGTAAAGTCCACTTTCTTCTCACCGCTATAGGAGTTATATTTTACAGTGATGGTCTTCTTTCCATTGGTGGGCAAGTCTTTAAGCTTAAACGCCACGAGCGCGTCGCCCCAGTGGCCTTGCGTATCACCATTGGCGTTTTGGCGCAACTCCACCTCGTTGGGGTTGTCGGGGTTCAATCCTGTTAGCAGATTGATGTAGTGAGGCTGGTTGTTGCTACCCCATAGGGTGCGTATCCTGAGTGTCAGATAGCCGTCCTCGGCCACTGTCATCCAGCTTTTCACTATTTCTATGGGGTCGTTGCCATAGGTTTTCTCTATGTCGCCAGTGGGTTTTACCACGGCGGGCTTAGTCAAGAAGCTGTCTATCCAGTTTACGTATACCGCCTTGGTGTAGCCGTTGGCGTCTTCCCTCACCTCGTAGCAGTTCACCAGCGCCCTTACTTCCTTGTCGTAGGGAGCCTGGTGCATGTTGGTGGCGTAGAGCGTTGTCTCGTCGTCCAGTTGCATATACCAGTCGCCGTCGTTGGCGGTCTTCACCGTTACCATGGCGTTGGCCTGATAGGGGAACACGTAGTAGGTGTCGTCCCAGTCGTCGCAAGAGGTCATCACAGAGGCCGTGGCCAACGCCACGATGCCTCCCATCAATAGTTTACGTATCGTCATAGCTGTTTCTGTTTTTATTTCTTATCCATGAAATGTCGTTTTCCCGCAAACCTTGCGTCCTTCCCCTCTGTTTTAATGATTGTTAGTAATTAAGCGTGCCTTTCCTTATGGATATAAAATAAATATGAATATCCTCAATTCCCCCAACAGGAAATAAGAAGCATTTTTATGGTAGGCTTCCGCCTTCAAAGTATCCTTGCTTCTATGGCCAAGTATTATTGGATACTTCACTA
>OHUR01000292.1_pt1:5000-22504 | contig 22504 bp, 17 predicted proteins | sample 1579251 | NCBI WGS metagenome assembly OHUR01 (sample SAMEA3882528, study PRJEB24775) | human gut metagenome | biome: human-associated habitat; feature: intestine environment; material: feces | place: Netherlands | collected 2009/2010
GATGAGTATTGAACGGTATTGGAAAGGTCATCCCATGGGATGGCCTTTTTTCATGCAATAAATGTATATTAGCTGCGTTATCAATATGTGAGCAGACGTATCCACATCCTTCTCTTGGCCCTCTTGTCGGTAGCTTGTACAGTGCGGGCGCAATATGACCCTTCCTTTGGTCATTATTTTGACATGGAAACATCTTTTAATCCTGCGGCTGTAGGAAAGTTGCCTGTAATCAATATCACGGCAGCATATGCTATGGACATGGCGGGTTATGAACATAATCCCCGTACGCTTTACGCTGCGGCAGATATGCCCTTTTACGTTTTGAAGACCTATCATGGCGTAGGTGTACAATTAATGAATGACGAGATTGGCCTTTTCACGCATCAACGCTTAGCACTTCAATACGCCCTTCGCTTTAAGTTGTTTGGTGGAAACCTCGCTGTAGGCATCCAGGCAGGTTTTCTCAATGAGAGTTTTGATGGATCAGGAGTTGATGCCGAAGAACCTAACGACCCCGCATTGGCTACGTCGCAAGTGGAAGGGAATGGTTTCGACATGGGAATGGGTCTCTATTATACCCACGACCCGTGGTATTTGGGATTTTCTGTACAGCATCTCAACGCACCTTTGATAGAGTTGGGTACAACCAACGAACTAAAGGTGGACCCCACTTATTATTTTACAGGAGGATACAATATTCGGTTGAGGAATCCGTTTCTTACTATACACCCGTCAGTGCTGCTTCGTACGGACGGTGTGGCATGGCGAGGTGATATTACGGGTCGCCTTGTCTATACTAATGACAAGAAGATGCTCTATGGTGGTGTGGGATATGCCCCCGATCACTCCGTGACATTTATGGTAGGGGGAAGTTTCCATGGCATCGTGGCAGGTTATAGCTATGAGCTTTACACCTCCTCGATAGACCCGGGCAACGGAAGCCATGAATTGTTTGTGGGTTACAAGATAGACATCAATTTGGTGAAAAAAGGAAAGAATAAACATAAAAGCGTTAGAATACTTTAAACACTATGGATAAGTTGAAAATCATCCAGGCCTCTTGGCTCGTGCTTACTCTCTTCTTGCTGTCTTCGTGCTTTGGCGGCAAGACCGCTTCTCTTTCAGGGCGTGGCGGAGAAGTGGTAGGCGTCAGGGGCAAGACTTTCACAGAACCCACTCCTTATGGTATGGTGAGGGTAGATAGGGGTTACTTGAAGATGGGTATCGAAAACCAGGACACTCTTTGGGGTACAGAAGCTCCCGTTAAGGATATTTCCGTGGATGGTTTTTGGATGGATGAGACCGAGATTACCAATTCTGAATATAAACAGTTTGTTTATTATGTGCGGGATTCCATTTTGCGTGTGCGCTTGGCCGATCCTGCTTATGGCGGTGATGAGTCTTACATGATAACCGAGGACGAGGAAGGCAATCCCGTTGAGCCTCGTGTAAATTGGAAGAAGCAATTGCCTCGTAAACCCAACGAAGATGAACAACGAGCTATCGAGAGTTTATATATTACAAATCCCGTTACGGGTGAGAAGCAGATAGACTGGCGTCAACTCAATTATCGTTATGAGATTTATGACTATACGGCCGCTGCCTTGCGCAGGAATCGTTTCCGTCCGCAAGAGCGCAACTTGAATACAGATATCACGATAGATCCTGCAGAACAAGTGATGATATCCAAGGATACGGCCTATATAGACGACGAGGGACGTGTAATCACTGAAACCATCAACAGACCTTTGTCCAGCGAATGGGATTTCCTTAATACCTACATCGTGAATGTCTATCCTGATACAACTTGCTGGGTAAACGATTTCCCCAATTCCGATAACGAAACTTATCTGAGGAGTTATTTTTCAAACCCCGCCTACAATGATTATCCCGTGGTGGGTGTCACTTGGGAGCAAGCAAACGCTTTCTGCGCATGGCGTACAGACTATTTGCTGAAAGGATTGGGACCCGAAGCTCGTTATGTGCAGCGTTATCGTTTACCTACCGAGGCTGAGTGGGAATACGCGGCCAGGGGGAAGGAACAAAATGAATTCCCTTGGGATAATATAGATGTGAAGAATGGCAATGGCTGTTTCTATGCTAATTTTAAACCCGATCGGGGAAACTATACTAAGGACGGAAACTTAATATCCAGCAGGGTGGGCATTTATCCTGCAAACTCCAATGGACTTTTTGACATGGCGGGTAATGTGGCGGAATGGACTAGCACCATCTATACTGAGTCGGGCGTGGATGCCATGGGCGATATTAATCCGCAGCTCAGCTATAATGCCGCCAAAGAAGATCCCTATAGGTTGAAACGGAAGAGCGTGCGTGGCGGTTCTTGGAAAGATCCTGAGTCTTATATCCGTTCGGCATGGCGCTCATGGGAGTACCAAAACCAGCCTCGTTCCTATATTGGCTTCCGTTGCGCAAGATAAATATCGTATACCGTCTACAGAAATGGATGGATAGTGTACCGGGCCAGACCTTCTTGAACTATGCGTATAGTTGGGGAGCTTCTATAGTGATTTTGGGAACGCTTTTCAAGTTAACCCACTTGCCTGGGGCCGATATCATGTTGTTCTTGGGCATGGGCACAGAGGTCGTGGTTTTCTTCCTCTCCGCTTTTGATAGGCCTTTTGACAAGACCGCCGAGGGACGTGAACTGCCAACTCATGTTACCAAGGAGTATTTAGAGGGGCAAGTTCAAGATGATTCTCAGCCAGTTGCTACTCCGATGGGAAAATCTGTGACCACCGCTTCCGCTGATAGTGGTAGTGCCGAGTCGTTATCGGATGCCAGTGCGATGGCGGGCGGTACGGTTTATGTTGGCCGGCCTGTTGTGATCGCTCAGCCTTCCGGCTCATCGGCTTCTGCCGCTCCTGGGGAAGAAACAGGGCGGTCTATGGGAGGAAATGCTCCCGTGAATACGGCTTTCGAGCCTACGGCCGAGGTAGCAGAGGCTCAGTCAAGCTACGTGGAACAACTTAAAAAACTGGTGGATACCTTAGAGAAAGTCAATGAGCAAAGCAATCGCCTTGCCAGCGATAGCGAGGAGATGGAAAACCTCAATCGCACGTTGACTGGCATTAGCCGCGTTTACGAGATGCAGCTCAAGAGCGCCAGCCAGCAAATCACCACTATTGATGACATTAACCAGCAGACTCGCAAGATGGCGCAGTTGATAGAGCAACTCAATGCCATTTATTCCCGTATGATAGAAGCTATGACGGTCAACATGCGTATGTCCAATCCTGGTGCTTCCAACCCTACTCAGAATGGCTATTAGAAAAAGACCCATATCGCCGCGCCAAAAGATGATCAATCTGATGTATGTCGTCTTGATGGCGTTATTGGCATTGAATGTCTCCACGGAGGTGCTCGATGGTTTTTCCGTCGTGGAGGAAAGCCTCAATCGCACTACCGACAACGCCTCTCGGGAGAATAAAGCTCTCTATGAGGACTTCCGTGGGCAGATGGAGCGCAATCCCGCCAAGGTGAAGGCTTGGTTTGACAAGGCCACGGCGGTGAAAGACATGAGCGATTCGCTCTATGACTTGGCGCAAGCGCTCAAGGTGGCTATAGTCCGTGAGGCGGATGGCGATGACGGTGACGTGACAGACATCAAGAACAGGGAAGATTTAGAGGCCGCGGCCATAGTGATGCTTTCTCCGGGTTCAGGGCGTGGCCGTCAGCTGCGTGATGCCATCGATTCTTATCGCGAGCGGGTTATCGCCATGGTGGGCGATGAGCGCGCCAAGAAGCTGATAGAAAGCAATCTTTCCACTCAAGTGCCTCGCAAGACTCTCTCCTTGGGTAAGACGTGGCAAGAGTATATGTTCGAGAACATGCCCGTGGCCGCTGCCGTTACCATGCTTTCCAAGTTGCAAAGCGATGTGCGCCAGGCGGAAGGCGAGGCTTTGCACACCTTGGTCTCCAACGTGGACCTCAAAGATATCCGTGTCAATAAACTCGACGCTTTTGTCATTCCCGAGAAAACCACTCTCTATCCAGGCGAATCTTTCAACGCCAGCATTGTGATGGCGGCGGTGGATACCACTCAACAGCCAGAGATATATATCAACAATCGTCGTGTCAATACCCGTGGCGGACATTATTCCTTTGCCGTGGGCGGGGTAGGTGAGCACAGTTTCAGTGGCTACATGCTGCTCCGCAATGGCTCAGGTGACATGTTAAGACGCGATTTCACGCAGCGATACGAGGTGGTAGCCCAGCCTATGGGCGCTATCGTGGCCGCCGACTTGATGAATGTGCTTTATGCGGGTTTCCAGAATCCCGTCAGTGTCAGTGTGCCGGGTATTCCCCAAAACGCTGTTCGTTTATCCATGACAGGCGGTTCTTTGGTCAGCGATGGCAACGGGCATTATGTCGCTACGCCTGCCGCTGTAGGTAGCGATGTGACTTTCATGGTTTCGGCCACCGATAAGGGCAAGTTGCGTAACATGGGAACTTACACCTTCAAGGTGCGCAAATTGCCCGACCCCACGCCTTATCTTCTCGTTGGTTCCGATCGCTTCAAGGGTGGTGCGTTGAGTAAAGGCTCCTTGATGTCCCTCGACAATGTGAGAGCTGCCATCGACGATGGTCTCCTGGATATAGAGTTCAGGGTTGTCGCCTTCGAGACGGTGTTCTATGACAATATGGGCAACGCCGTTCCCATGGCCAGCAAAGGCAACCGTTTCACTCAAAACCAAAAAGCCACCTTCCGAAAACTTTCCCGCAACAAGCGTTTCTATATTAAGGTCACCGCCGTGGGGCCTGATGGCATCACCCGTAAGTTGCCTGGGGCCATGGAGGTCATCGTGAGATAGTGAGGCGAGGCGATTTCCTGATAAGACATAACATTAGCGATCATGAGAAAGATATTCATCATAGCATTTTTGGCCTGCGTTACGCAGATGGCGATAGCCCAACCCGCGGCGCGCAGACAGGCACAGCAAAAGGCGCGTGTTTCCAACGCCGACAATGTCACCACCCGTGCCCGTATCATGTTCCCTACAGCGGCTACCATGCCTCAGGACGTGGTTTGGCGCAGGGATATCTATCGTGAATTGGATCTAACCGAAGAGGCCAATGCCGGCCTGTATTATCCCGTGGAGCCTGTTGGTAACCAGATGAACTTGTTCACCTACATCTTCAAGTTGATGATGTTGCGTTCCATCCCCGTCTACGAGTATCGCCTCGACGGCAACGAGAGTTTCGAAGACTCTGCCAAGGTGAAGCCCTTGGCTTTCCTGGACAACTACCAGATATACTATGAGCGGGTCAATGGGCGCATTCGCCTAGACAATAGTGACATCCCCTCCCGTGAGGTGAAGTCATATTATATTAAGGAGTCGGCCTATTACGACCAGGCCACCGCCACTTTCCACAAACAAGTGGTCGCCCTTTGCCCTGTCCTTGAGCGGGAAGATGACTTTGGCGACGGTGCCACTAAGTATCCCCTCTTTTGGGTGAAGTACGAGGACTTGGCGCCTTTTCTTACCAAGCATCAGATGATGACCAGCCACCTCAACAACGCCGCCATGATGAGCGCCGACGATTTCTTCACCCGTTCGCTCTATCACGGTAAGATATATAAGACCAATAACCTGCTGGGTCGCACCTTGGCGCAATATTGCTCCAGCGATTCAGCCATGACCAAGGAGCAGAAGCGTATAGAGGCCGAGCTGGCCGCTTTCGAGAAGAATCTTTGGGGTGACCAGGCCCGCAAGGATTCCTTGGATAGTATCGCCAAGATTCAAGACAAGGACAAGGTGAAAGCCAGCAAGCGCAAGAACCGCCGTGCCGACAAGGTGAAGTCCCGTCGCCAGCGCTCCGAGTCTTCTGTCTCCACTCCTGCCCGCATCACTGTGCGCCGCGAGCGTCATTAAGTTAATTCTATTCACTAATCTGGATATATTATGAAGAAAGTTTACATGTTTTTAGTGGTCCTGGCCTTGATGTTTGTTTCCGAGGCAAAGGCGCAAATCAATTTTGGTATTAAGGGCGGACTGAATGTCACTGATATGAGCTTGAGCAATGATGTTCTAAAGTCGTCCAACCGCACGGGTTTCTACATCGGTCCCACGGTGAAGTTCACTCTTCCTGTTGTTGGCTTGGGCATCGACGCTTCCGCACTCTATGACCATCGCTCCGCCAAGGTGGAAGCTCCCGAGGGCGGAAGTGAGACTTTCAAGCAGCAGCAAATCGCCATCCCCATTAACCTGCGCTATGGTTTCGGCTTGGGCGACTTGGCCAGCCTGTTCATTTTCGCCGGCCCGCAGTTTGGTTTCAATGTGGGTGGAGATATCGACGAGATCAATTGGGAGTGGAAGAAGTCCAATTTCAGTGTCAACGTAGGTCTGGGCCTCATGTTGGTAAACCATCTGCAAGTCAATGCCAACTACAATATTGCCTGCGGCAAGACGGGCGAGATAAAGGTGGCTGACGCGGTGGAAGAGGCTTTCGACGGAAAGTTCAACTCTTGGCAGATAGGTTTGGCTTACTATTTCTAAGCCGTCATTCCCCTAATCCCCTTGGAAATTGCGATAGCGTGAGTTTGATGCGTTGATATCGGACTCACGCTATTTCTTGTTCGTATGGAAACAAGTTGTTTTCATAGGCGAAATAACTTGTTTTGCCAGGCAAGATAAGTTATTTCGCCGAGCAAAACAAGTTAAATTGATGAGCAAAACAACTTGTTTTGGCGATGGCGTTTTCGATTTTTTTGTGTACATTTGCAGTCGCATGAGATATGTCGACGTAGTGGTGGCTTTGCCGCTGGAGGGACTTTTCACCTACGAGGTGCCCTCGGCGTGGGAGTCCCGCGTGTCTTTTGGCACTCGGGTGCTCGTGCCTTTCGGCACCCGTTCCCGCTATGTGGGCATCGTGCTGGAGGTGCATGGTCGCAAGCCGGAGTTTGATTGCAAACCCATCGCCGAAGTACTTGATGCCGAGCCTTCGCTCTTACCCTGCCAGTACAGGTTGTGGAAATGGATAGCCGATTACTACATGTCCCCCTTGGGCGAGGTCTATCGTGCCGCCTTGCCAGGCGGAATGACCACGGTGGGTAAGTACAGGCCAAAGACGGAGACCTATGTCGCGCTGTGCGAACCTTATCGTTCCGAGCGGGCTTTGCATGTGGCCATGGGCGTGCTCCGCAATGCCGCCAAGCAATTACGCCTTTTCTCGGTCTTTCTCTCTCTCTCCCATTGGGATTCCATAGAGGGTGACCGATTGCGGGAACCCCTTGCCGAGGTGACCCGTGAGGAATTGCTCAACGAGAGCGGATGCTCCACCGCCGCCTTGAAAGCCTTGCTCGACAGGAAACTGTTGTGCGCCTACGAGAAAGAAGTGGGGCGTCTCAACCATGGGGGCACTTATCATCCTGAGCTTATCCAGCCTCTCACTCCTCCACAGCGGGAAGCCCACGACAGCGTTTTGCGCCAGATGGAGGACAAGAATGTCATTTTGCTCCATGGTGTCACCTCCAGCGGCAAGACGGAAATCTATATTCACCTCATCCGCGAGGCTATCGAGCGGGGGCGGCAGGTGCTTTATCTTTTGCCGGAGATAGCGCTCACGGTGCAAATCATGGAGCGGCTCCATCGGGTTTTTGGTGACCGCCTGGGCATTTACCATTCCAGGTATAGCGACGAGGAACGGGTGGAGATATGGCGTAAGCAGCTCTCCTCCTGTCCTTATGATGTCATTTTGGGTGCCCGCAGCGCGGTTTTCCTCCCCTTTCAGCGGCTGGGCTTGGTGATTATAGACGAGGAGCACGAGACTTCCTTCAAGCAGCAAGACCCCGCCCCGCGCTATCATGCCCGCAGCGTGGCCATCATGCTGGCCTCTTTCTGTGGGGCGAAGACATTGTTGGGCACGGCCACGCCCTCCATGGAGAGCTATGCCAACGCCCTCTCGGGGAAATATGGGTTCGTGAGGCTAACCACTCGCTATCAAGGCGTGAGCCTGCCCCGTGTGGAAGTGGTGGATATCAAGGACCTGCGCCGTCGCAAACTGATGAGCGGCCCCTTTTCTCCCCGTCTGTTGTCTGCGGTCAGGGAGGCCTTGGCGGCAGGCAAGCAAGCCATTCTTTTCCAGAATCGTCGTGGCTTCGCTCCGCGTATTGAGTGCCGCGAGTGCGGTTGGGTGCCCCGTTGCCAGAATTGCGATGTGTCGTTGACCTATCATAAGCTCACCCAGACGCTCACTTGCCATTATTGTGGCTATACCTATGCGGTGCCCAAGTCATGCCCTTGCTGTGGCAGCGAGAAACTCGTGGGGCGCGGTTATGGCACGGAAAAGATAGAAGACCAGATACGCGACTTGCTCCCCGAGGCTCATGTGGCCCGCATGGATCTGGATACTACTCGCACCCGCAATGCCTACGAGCGATTGATAGGAGATTTCTCGCGGGGGCGTACCAATCTCCTGGTGGGCACGCAAATGATTAGCAAGGGTCTGGATTTCGATAATGTCAGCGTGGTGGGAATCCTCGATGCCGATACCATGCTAAACTATCCTGACTTCCGGGCTTACGAGCATGCTTTCATGATGATGTCGCAAGTCAGCGGGCGCGCGGGCCGAAAGGGTAGTCAGGGATTGGTCATTCTGCAGACACGCGATCCTCAGGCTCCAGTGATAAGGCAGGTCGTGACTCATGATTACGAGGGATTCGCCGATCAGCAAATGCGGGAACGTGCCTTGTTCCATTACCCGCCTTACTATCATTTGGTTTATGTTTTCCTGAAGCATAAGCATGATGACGTGGTGGAACATGCCGCCCAAGATTTGGGCCGGCTTTTGCGGCAATGGTTCAGCGGCAGGGTGCTGGGACCCGACAAGCCCGCTGTCGCCCGTGTGAAGACCCTTCATATCCGCAAGATTATGTTGAAGTTGGAAAACGGGATAGACTTGCCCCGCGTAAGGGAGTGCTTGCGGCTAGCCCAGCGGCAAGTGTCTGCCGATTCCCGTTATGGGGGATTGGCGGTTTATTATGATGTAGACCCGATGTAGGCGTTATATTATATGGTACCGAGAGTTCGCCGAAAAGTTGTGGAGACGCGTTTTTGCGTCTCGGCAAGTAAGATTGCTGAATAAAGTCGCCAATCGCAAAGGCCTGGCGGATTGCCGAGACGCAAGAATGCGTTTCTACAATTTTGGCGTTGATAGTGTTACGCGCACAAACTGGGAATCGTCGGATTTGGGTTCAATTATAGCGTGAAGTCCACGCCTACGCCGAACACCTTGTTGGTTCGTGTGAAAGAGTCGGTGTTATGCGCTGTTATGGTCTGTCCGCCCATTGAGTACTCTTGTTCGTAAGCCTTGTCAAAGGTTTCGTAGTTGGTCCAGAAGTAAGCCACGTTCACCTTAATGTTCTTGGCCACTTTCACGCAGGCTCCCAGTCCTATGGAGTAGCTGCTGGTCACGAAGCTCATGTCGGTCAGGTAACCTCCGTCCGCCAAGTCATATTTCGTGCGTTGCATACCTGCGCTCACGGTGATGGCGTCTGTGATGTCATATTCCGCTCCCGCGTTCACTTCCCATGTGTTGCCGCCCAGCTTCTTCTGTTTTTCGTCCGCCATGTCCGCGTCCTTGTCGAAGAAGAGGTGGTAACCCGCCATGAGCCTCAGGTTGCTAAGCAGCTCATATTGCGCGCCTATGGTAAACAAGGCGGGGATATCTCCTGGCGTGTTCACGCCGTCTGCGAAAAGTCCCGTGTCGTCCACCTTGGTGTCATTCTGTATGTTGCATTGTGAGGGGAATTCATAGCGTGCGCCTATGTTCAGCTTCTCCCATTTCCAGTCTATTCCTATGATGGGAGCTATCGCCCATCCTCTTTGGGTACACTCCAGGCGTTTGTCGGCTACTTGGCCTTGGGTGCTTTCCATGGCTTGCGCTCCGCCCTGTGCCAGTTGAGCCGCTTGTGTCAGTTGCTGGGCGGCCTCTCCCAGCTGTTGCGCCAGCTGTGTGTTGCCTTGCGCCATTGCCTCCTCGGCCATGGCGGCATAGGTGGTGGCCTGTGTTTGGTATTGCGCGGCTTGTTCTGTCAGCCCCGCGGCTTTGTTGCCCAGGAATTGGTACAGGTTCTCCATTGCTCCGCCCACGTTCACGCTGATGTTTTGTATGCTTCCTTTATACTTGTTGAGTATGTAGTTGAAACGAAATCCGCCATATACGGCCAAGTGCTCGTTGAGTTTGTAGGTGGCTCCCAGTTGCAGGCCGAAGATGTATTGCTGTCCGTGCATGTAGCTTTCCACGGAGTATCCGGGCGTGTCGGTGCCCAGTCCCAGGTCTATGCCGTATTGCTGTTGGTAGAGCTGGTTGGTCTGTTGCATCACGGCGGGCAACAGGGCTATTTGCCGTTCGAAAGAGCCTAAACCCTCGTTGAAGGTGCATTTTCCGCCACCGCCCACCAAGGCGAACCCCATTTGGAAGCCCCATTTGTCGTGGTTCCATGCCACTTGGAATGAGGGTACTATAGGCGCGGAGGCTTCTCCTTTATATTGCTTCACGCCGTTTTCGTCACCTCCGTTCATGCTCAGGGGGTGGTAATAAGGTGTTCCTTCCAGTCCGGGAACGCTCATGCCGCTATTGATGATACGGGTCTGGAAAGCCGATTGGTTGTTCAGCGAGATGTGCAATCCGTTGGGCAGGAAGGCCACGCCAGCCGGGTTGCTGTATACGCCGTCTATGGCTATCACGCCGTCGCGGGCGGGATTGCGCAGGAAAGCGACGTTCTGGTTGGTGTTGGTCAACAGTCCTCCTGCCTGGCAGGGGCATGCCGTTGCCGTCATGACGAGGGCGACAAAGGCTGTCATTAGTTTTCTCATCTTAAATAGTATTAATGAAATAGGCCGCGAAGTTACGTTTATTGTCCGATTATTCGGCTATTTCCCAAAATGTTTAATATATATTAACACGAACCGATGAGAAGTTGTAGAGACGTGGCGTGCCGCGCCTCTTGTCAAGTTTATCGTTTTGCGTCTCCAAGCAATGGGAACAATCGCGCCGCAAAGGGAGCATACATTGTTATATATAACGTGAATTCGACGAAAAGTTGTAGAGACGCATTCTTGCGTCTCAGCAAACCGCTAGGCCTTCGCAAGCGGCAATTTTATTCAGCGATCTTGCTTGCTGAGACGCAAGAATGCGTCTCTACGCGTTGACCATGACAGATTATGTGCACAAGTAGAGATTCGTCGAACTCACGAACTATATATACATATATATATACGCGCGCGAGGAGAACGGAGCGTTCCAAGTGGAGGAGGACCTTATTCCTCCTCTTCCTTCTTTTCCTCTTTCTTCAGTTCCGGATATTGTATGCGGGTGTGGTAGATGGATTTCAGCCTCTCTATCAGCACGCTCTTGGCCTGCGCTATGTCCAGGAAGGTGATGGGGCATTCCTTGTAGAAGCCCTCGTTCACCTGTCCGTCTATCATCTTGTTCACCAGGTTGCTGATGCTTTCCTCGGTATATTCGGGCAATGAGCGTGAAGCGGCTTCCACGCCGTCAGCCATCATCAGTATGGCTTGCTCACGGGTGAATGGATTCTCTCCGGGATATTGGAAGGCTTCTATGTCCACGTCCTCGTCGGGATGTTCGTTCTTGTATTTCACGTAGAAATACTTCACCACTCCGTGTCCGTGGTGGGTCTTGATAAATTGCTTGATGACATCCGGCAATCCCAGCTTCTCGGCCAGTTTCACTCCCTCGGTCACGTGGCTGATGATGATTTGCGCGCTTTCCTTGCAAGTGAGGCGGTCGTGCGGATTGACCGACACTTGGTTTTCGGTGAAGAACACGGGGTTGGTCATCTTGCCTATGTCATGATAGAGCGCCCCCGTGCGCACCAGCAGGCTGTTGGCTTCTATCTTGTTGGCTATCTCCGCGGCCAGGTTGCCTACGGTGATGGAGTGCTGGAAGGTACCTGGCGCTATCTCGCTCAGGTTTCTCAGGATGCCTTTGTTGGTGTTGGAGAGCTCAAACAGCGTCACGTTGGAGATGAATCCGAACGCCTTTTCTATGACATACATCAGGGGATAGGCGAGGAGCAGGAAGATGCCGTTGATGACAAATCTTGAGTAGGTGGAGGTGTCCATGTCCAGTATGTCGCTTTCTTGCATCATCTGCAGGGCGAGGTATACCGAGGCCGTGGCGATGGTCACCAGCAGCGCGGTCTTGAATAATTGCGCTCTTCTCGACAGGTCTCTTAGCGAATAGGTGGCCACCAGTCCCGCCACCAGCTGTATGATGATGAACTCATACTGGTATTTCACGGCTGCTGCGCATATCAGTGTCATGGTGGTGTGGGTGATGAAGGCCGTGCGGGAGTCCATGAACACTCTCACGAAGATGGCGGCCATGGCGAAGGGGATGATATAGACGCTGAAAAAGTTGTGCCTCATCATCAGCGACACCAGTATGGGGAAGATGATGATCATGGCGTAAAGCATCATGATATTGCGTATCTTCTGGAAATAGTCCTTGCGGAAGAGCGTCAGGTAGGTGGTGAAGAGCACCACCAGCATCAGCACGTAGATGGTCTGCCCCACGATGTTGGTGGTGATTTCCGCCTGTGTGGAGCTGCGGCGTTGCATCTCCCGCTCAAAGGAGTTGAGCACCCTGTAGGCGTATTCGTCCACGATTTCTCCGCGGTCTATTACTTTTTGTCCCGCCATCACCATGCCGCTGGCCAGCGGTATGCCGCTCAACAGGTCTGTACGTTCCGCCTCGCTTTTGCCCTTGTCGTAAGTGAGGTTGGCTTCTATGTAGTTGGTGAGGTTGCATTTCTGCAGTAGTTGCCTGTTGGCCAGTTGGTCTTCGTGCAGGAAGAGCCTCTCGTAAGCCGCGATGGTGGAGTACACTTTGTCCAGTTTCACGCTGGCGGCGTTTTTCCCCTTCACTATCCGGATGGTGCTGGTGGAGTCTTTGTAGATGTTGTTGTATTCGGGCGTGTTGATGATGCCCGCCTGGTATATGGCGTGTAGTCGGTTGGCGATGGTATCCACGTATTCTGGCGGCAGTCCGGGCAGTCCTTGCTTGAAGTCCTCCCTGAATTTGGCTATCACCGTGGCCTCTTGTTTTTCGTTGTAGTTGTAGTAGGGCTGGAAAAACCTCATCAGCGAGTCTTCCTCTTTTTGGATGGTCTCGTCGGTCTTGTAGATGGGGAAATCATATTTGGCTATGAACGAGCCATACATCCATGGCTTGCCGATGTCGTAGCGGAAGGTTGTGCTCTCGTTGCGGGGCAATACCCAAACGATGATGACCACGGTCACCAGCACCAATATGATTTTCGAGGTGAATATGCGCCAGTAGTTTTCCGCGCGGTTGAAGAAGATGTTCATGCTTTCAATGGAATAAGAGGTTTCATTTTGCGAAAATACAAAAAAAAGCACCATTATTGCGGAAAAATATGTATTTTTGCACAAAATTTAAGCAGTATTCGCGTTTTTACCTTATGGAAGAAAGAAAAGTGAGGGTGCGTTTCGCTCCCAGCCCTACGGGTGCCCTGCATATCGGAGGAGTTCGCACGGCCCTGTATAATTACTTGTTCGCCCGCCAGCATGGGGGCGATTTCGTGTTTCGCATAGAGGATACAGACTCCACGCGTTTCGTGCCTGGAGCCGAGGAATATATTATCGCGGCCTTCCAGTGGCTGGGCATCAAGTTTGACGAGGGTGTCACCTTCGGGGGAAATCATGGCCCTTACCGCCAGAGCGAGCGTCGTGATATCTACAAGAAATATGTTGACCTTCTCCTGGAAGAGGACAAGGCCTATATAGCCTTTGATACGCCCGAGGAGCTGGAGGCCAAGCGTGCCCAGACACCCAACTTCCAGTATGATGCCCATACCCGCATGGAGATGCGCAATTCGCTTACGCTTCCTCCCGCTGAGGTGGAGAGGCTGATGGCCGAGGGCAGGCAATACACCGTGCGCTTCAAGATAGAACCGGGCCAGGAGGTGTGCGTAGACGATATGATCAGGGGAAAAGTGGTGGTGAAGACCGATATTCTCGACGACAAAGTGCTTTTCAAGAGCGCGGACGAGCTTCCCACCTATCATTTGGCCAATATAGTCGATGACCACTTGATGGAGATTACCCATGTCATCCGCGGTGAGGAGTGGTTGCCCTCCGCCCCGCTTCATGTGTTGCTTTACAGGGCTTTCGGTTGGGAGGACACCATGCCCCGCTTCGCCCATCTGCCTTTGCTGCTCAAGCCCGAGGGAAAGGGAAAGCTCAGCAAGCGTGATGGCGACCGCCTGGGTTTCCCTGTATTCCCCTTGGAGTGGACAGATCCCAAGACGGGGGAGGTTTCCTCCGGTTTCCGCGAGAGTGGCTATTTCCCCGAGGCCGTCATCAATTTCCTGGCTTTGCTGGGCTGGAATCCCGGCACCGAGCAGGAGCTTTTCTCCCTCGAGGAGCTGGTGCAGGCCTTCGATATAAGCCGTTGCTCCAAGGCGGGTGCCAAGTTCGATTACAAGAAGGGCATCTGGTTCAACCATGAGTATATCCTGCGCAAGAGCGATGAGGAGATCGCCCAGCTCTTCGCGCCTATCGTGGCCAACAACGGCGTAGACGAGTCCATGGAGCGCGTCACGCAGGTGGTCCACATGATGAAAGACCGTGTCAACTTCGTCAAGGAGCTGTGGCCGCTCTGTTCTTTCTTCTTCTTGCCGCCCACCAGCTATGACGAGAAGACGGTGAAAAAGCGTTGGAAGGAGTACTCCGCCCAGCAGATGACCGAGTTGATGGGCGTGCTGGAGGGCATCGATGATTTCTCCATCGAGGGTCAGGAGCCTGTTGTCATGCAGTGGGTGGCCGACAAGGGCTATAAGCTGGGTGACGTGATGAACGCCTTCCGCCTTACCTTGGTGGGCGAGGGCAAGGGACCGGGCATGTTCGACATTTCCGCCTTCTTGGGCAAGGAGGAGACGCTCGCCCGCATGCGCAAGGCCATCTCCGTGTTGGGTTAACCGCTTTTTCCTTTTTGGCATGTTCTACAATCTCGCCATATACCTCTATCTCCTGGGTGTCATTATCTTGAGCCTCTTCAACAAGAAGGTGCGCAAGATGTGGCAAGGCGAGAAACGTGCCTTCGACATTCTCCGCGAGCAGGTGGAGCCTGGCGCTCGTTACCTTTGGTTCCATGCCGCCTCGTTGGGAGAGTTTGAGCAGGGTCGTCCGCTTATGGAGCGCATCCGTGAGCGTCATCCGGAATACAAGATATTGCTCACGTTTTTCTCCCCCTCAGGTTATGAGGTGCGGAAAAACTATCCTGGCGCGGATGTCATTTGCTATTTGCCGCTAGACACGCCGCTCAATGCCGTTCGCTTCCTGCGGTTGGCTCGTCCCGTCATGGCGTTCTTCATCAAGTACGAGTTTTGGTATAATTACCTCCACCTCCTGCGCCAGCAGGGTGTGCCCACTTATAGCGTGAGCAGTATTTTCCGCCCTAGCCAGGTGTTTTTCAAGTGGTATGGCATGGGCTATGGCAATGTCTTGCGCTGCGTCACCCGTTTCTTCGTGCAGAACGAGGAGAGCCGCCAGTTGCTCCGTTCCATCCATATCGACGCGGTGGACGTAGTGGGCGATACCCGTTTCGACCGTGTGCTCACCATCAAGCAGGCCGCCAAGCGGTTACCTCTGGTAGAGGCCTTCGTGGGCGATGCCCCGCAAGTGTTCGTGGCCGGCAGCAGTTGGCCGCCCGACGAGGACATCTTCATCCGCTTCTTCAATTCCCATCCGGAATGGAAACTTATTATCGCTCCCCATGTTATCGCCGAGGAGCATTTGCGCCAGATACTTTCCAAGCTCAATCGCGAGACAGTGCGCTATACGCAGGCCACGCCAGAGACGGCGGCCCAGGCCGATTGTCTCATCATCGACTGCTTTGGCCTGCTTTCCTCTATCTATCATTATGGCAACGTGGCCTATGTGGGTGGTGGCTTTGGCGTGGGCATCCATAACACGCTGGAGGCTGCGGTATGGGATATCCCGGTCATATTTGGCCCCAACAACCGTAAGTTCATGGAGGCGCAAGGCTTGTTGGCTTCTGGTGGAGGCTTCGAGATAGCGGACTACGATGACTTCCATTCTCTCATGCGCCGTTTCATGTCTTCTCCCCAGTTTGTCAAGGACGTGGGCAAGAAGGCGGGCACTTATGTGCAAAGCCTTTCTGGCGCTTCCGAGAAAATCCTCTCCAGCATTGAGTTGTAGAGACGTGGCGCGCCGCGTCTCCCATAATAAGCAAGCGTGCGATTTGCGGTCTCTCCGCTTGTGCGCGCGGTATTGTCATCCCCAACGTGTAGAGGCGTTGTGGGCTTTACGAATACTTGATCTTGAAATAATCCAGCAAGGCTTTGTAATGGTCTTGCGCGGTGAGACAAGTGTCGGTAAGGTAACCTTTGATGTGTGGCCATTGCCGCAACCCGCGGTAATAAAACATCTTCAGGTCATCGGTAATGATGAATGGCACGATGTCATGACGAAGGCATTCCTTGAACATGACAAGCCTGCCCACTCTGCCATTGCCATCCTGGAAAGGGTGGATGGTCTCCAGCCGCTGGTGGAAGTCCAGGATATCATCCAGCGTGACTTCTTTGATGGATTTATATTCTCCCAACAGCTCCCTCATGGCTTTGCCCACTTTCTCGGGCGGTGTAGTCTCTATCCCGCCCACTTCATTGGGCAGGCGTTTATAGTCGCCTACGGCAAACCATGGTCTTGAAGCGTCTGTGGTGCCGTTCTTCAAGATACCGTGCAGTTGTTTCACCATGCTTTCCGTCAGAGGCTCCTTGGCGTGGTCGATGGTGAAGTCAATGCAGCGGAAGTGATTGGTGGTTTCAATGATGTCATCCACGTTGACGGCTTGGTCTGTGATACCGATGGTGTTGGTTTCAAAGATATGCCTTGTCTGTTCTTCCGTGAGTCTGCTGCCCTCTATGTGGTTGGAGTTATAGGTCAGTTCTATCTGCGTGCGATGATAAATGCCGCCTTTCATCTTTGCCTCTTTTTGTTCCAAGAGAGCCTTGAGCAGGGGAGAGACTTGGTTGCGTGCGTTTTTGCGTTGTGGCAAGCTGGCATCCGCGGGTATGCTCCATGTTTTCCCCACTCGCTTTGCCCCGGGTATTTTCCCTTGCGTGCAGTAGTTGCGTATGGTTCTCTCCGCTAGACCATGGGCTTCCGCGTATTCCTTGGTTGAAATGTAGCTCTTTTCCATCGGCAAGAAATCTGTGTTGTTTTCCGCGAATATACGCATTTTCTTGCCGATATCGGCAAGAAAACAGAATTTTCTTCACTTTAGAGGCCAATTCTTGCCCGCCTCTTTTCTTGCTTTTCCAAAGTAACGTGAGCTCTGCGAATCGCGATTTACATATACCCCAAACTGTAGAGACGTGGCGTGCCGCGTCTCCCCTGGCGGGATTGTATAATAACCTGAGTTCGACGAATTCCACTTTATGTGCGCAAGCCTTGTTATTGCCAGAC
>OHUR01000295.1_pt1 | contig 22441 bp, 20 predicted proteins | sample 1579251 | NCBI WGS metagenome assembly OHUR01 (sample SAMEA3882528, study PRJEB24775) | human gut metagenome | biome: human-associated habitat; feature: intestine environment; material: feces | place: Netherlands | collected 2009/2010
CTACAATGTAGTAGAGGTGATTTACAATGAACTTTCTTGACCTGTTCGCCCAAAAGCTTCGCGAAAAGCGGGAGCAGAAAAAGATCACGCAGCGCGAATTAGCGGAACGGCTTAATATGTGTACCCGAACTGTCATTGAGATTGAAAAGTGCAAGAGCAATCCGAAATTTGAAACGGTTGCGCTGATCTCAGAAGAAATGGACATCAGTCTGGATGGAATCGTGTTCCACGATAGAGCGCCGCAGACCGTTGCCAAGTGCGTTCTTGATTACTTTGCAGGAAAGGGTGAAGAAGAGTCGCAACGGTACATAGACCTGTGCATGAGCGCAGATAAGCTGAAGTGATGTACAGGGGAAAACAAAAGGGCCGATGATTGTCTTTCATGTAGAGCAGCCAGTGGGCTTATATTTTCCCCACTGGCTGCTCTTGTCCGCACAGTTGGAACGACGGGCATTAGTATCCTATTTTTCCTGTTTGTGTGCATCCCGGATCTTTTCAAAGGTGTCCTGACTGATGGCGTGTTCAATCCGGCAAGCATCTCGCTCTGCAATTTCAGGGTCAACGCCAGCTGCGATAAATTGCTCTGTAAAGAACTGATGCCGCTCATAAATTTTTTCGGCAACATTCCGGCCTGTTTCGGTCAAATGCAAAACGTAATCACTATCTACCGTTAAAAAGCCCCCTTCACGCAAAGCCGACACCGCATAGCTTACACTGGCTTTTGAAACTCCAACACGCCGTGCAACATCAATAGAGCGGACAGCACCGTGATTCTTTTGAAGAACCAGCACAGCCTCCAGATAATCCTCTCCGGACGCATGAAGTTTCATTAAGACCTCCCTTTACTGTATCCGCCAGCCCTCGGCTTGTTCGCGGATTTGGATAAACTTTTTATAAGTACCTTCCTGTTGCAGCAGTTCCTTATGTGTACCTCTCTGAGCCACAGTTCCGCCATCAATCACAAGGATTTGGTCGGCGTTCTCAATCGTGGCCAGACGATGGGCAATCGTAATAATAGTTTTACCGTGTGTTAGAGCAGAAATCGCTTCTTGGATCAAATGCTCATTCTCTGGATCAATACTTGCTGTTGCCTCATCCAAGATAATAATGGGAGCATCCTTGAGCATTGCTCTGGCGATAGAAATTCTTTGCTTTTCACCGCCGGAAAGCGAAGAACCTCCTTCACCAATCACCGTGTCATAACCGTCCGGCAAAGCCATTATGAAGTCGTGGCAGCGGGCCGCTTTTGCGGCGGCGATAATCTGTTCATCCGTAGCGTCCGGGCTGCCGAATTTAATGTTATTCTTAATGGTATCCCGGAACAGGTAGACATTCTGAAAAACCATACTGATATTTTTGAGCAGACTATCACATGTAAATCGGCGAATATCCGTTCCACCAATGGTAATCGTTCCGCTGTTCACATCATAGAAACGGGCAATCAGGTTACACAGCGTAGATTTTCCGCTGCCAGATGGCCCCACGATGGCCGTTGTGCTATTTTGCGGAATTTTGAAGTTCAGGTCATGCAGAACAATCCGGCTGTCATATCCGAAAGAAACATCCCTAAACTCAATATCATAGGTTGCCGGTTTTATATCGGTGCCATCCTGGTCGATATAGTTTACATTCTCTAATGCTTCCAACTTGTTCATGGCAGAATCAATAACCCCAAGAGTGTGCGCAGCATCATTGATATTTTCCACGCTGCCAAAAAGAACAAAGGAGAAAAGAACAAACATCAGAAAAACAGATATACTCATTTGCCCTTGCAATGCTTGCCACGCGCATACCAAGACGATCCCCATAGATGCCAGCTTCAACACAAACAGATGTAGGCAGTTATATGGTGTATAGCCCTTTTCTACCTTGATGTGAATATCTTTCAATTCCTTACTGGCATTACGAAAATTCTCAATAGAAGCACCTTCCTGTCCAAAGGACTTCACAATGGAAAGCCCCCGGATGTATTCAATCGCTGCGTCGGACATATCTTCCATTGCTTTATGGGTTGTTGCAGCGGTTTTTTCACTGTGTCTGCTAATCCCCTGCAAAGCCAGCGCCGAAAGAGCAACGCCGACAATGGAAATAACCGCCGCAACAGGGCTGAAGAAGATCAGGCATAAAACGATGGCAATAAACTTTGCGTATCCATTGATGATGACATCCACCATTTTCATGCCCTGTAATTCCAAAGTAGATAATTCCGTGGTAACACCTGCCAGAATGTCACCGACACTGTTCTGTGAAAAGTACCCAAGGGGAACCCGTTTCAGTACATCGCCCAAATGAATGCGCTGGCCAGCGGCCACTTCATAGCCGATACTTTCCTGCAAAATTGCCCGTAGATAAGAAAACAGGAAATTCAATGCAATAGAGCCAACAATAATCCACAGCATTTTCCAGATCAAAGAAGCGTCAATTGTGGTATGCGCCCAATATGCCTGAATAGATTTATCCAGCGCATAAGCAGCAGCCATTGTCGGGATGGCTGTAGATAAACTGCTGAAAAAAGAGAATACAGAACCAAGATAAAGACGACCTCTGTACTTGCCAGCCCATCGAATAATGCGTTTCATTGACTTAAACATTACCAGCCACCTCCTTTTTCTCGCCCACAGACCAGTTCTTTGCACCAATATGCGCCTGCCACATATCTGCATAAAGCGGGCAGCGTTCCAAAAGTTCCCCCTGCTTTCCGCAGTCAACAATCTGCCCTTTTTTCAGAACAACAATCTGATCTGCGTTTTGAATGGTAGACAGACGATGTGCAATCACCAGCAGGGTCTTTCCTTTGGAAAGGGCCATGATGGATTTCTGGATTTTATCTTCATTCTGCGGGTCAGTGAAGGCAGTTGCCTCATCCAAAATCACAATAGGCGCATTTTTCAAGATTGCTCTCGCAATAGCAATTCGTTGCTTTTCTCCGCCAGATAGCCGCTTGCCGGCATCACCGGCAGGGGTATCATATCCTTTTTCCAGCCGAGCAATGAAATCATCGCAGCAAGCCGCTTTTGCGGCGGCATATACTTCCTCATCCGTAGCATTTGGATTACCCAGGCGGATGTTCTCTTTGAGCGAGCAGTTGAACAGGAAATTGTCCTGTGTCACGAAGCTGACCAATTCAGAAAGCTGGTGAATTGAAAGCTCTTTTATATTTTTGCCGCCAATGGAGATGATGCCACCAGTTACATCCCAAAACCGTGCAATCAGGCGAGCCACCGTTGATTTTCCTCCTCCAGACGGTCCGACCAGTGCAGTGAAACTCCCCTGTGGCATATTTAAGCTGATACCATGCAACACTTCATTTTGTGTTGTACCGTCATAAGAAAAGGACACATCCTGCAAGACAATATCGGTATGATTGATTGGAACAAATTCCCCGGAATCCGGCAAATTTGGAAGATTCAAAAGCTCATTTGCTGCTTCAACCGCATACTCCATAGATTTTGCTTCATTGATAAAGGTCGTAGCTTTCATCAGTGGCCCCACAATACTAAGTGAGAGGATAATTCCCATTGCAAGTTCAGCGGGAGTAATACTTCCACCACGCACCAGCAGCAAACCAACAGGGAGTACCCCAAGCAAGGTAGTCGGCATAATCGCCATCATTAAATTCATGGTTTTCCATGTGCTTTTGAACCAGTTGAGAGTAAAATCCTTAAAGGACTTCACAGCGCCTACAAACTTTTCGTAGGAACTGGTACTTTGGTTGAACGCCTTAACAACCTCAATGCCCTCTACATACTCGATAATAATGTTGTTGACATGGTTATTTGCCTCCATGTAGGCTGCATACTGGCTGTTATAATTTTTCATAAGGAAGAACATCGGAATCATAGCCAATGCAGGAGCAATCAAAATCGAAAGTCCCATACGCCAGTCTATTGCTAGCATCCAGACGAAAATAGCCAGCGGCAGGAGCAGATTAGAAGTCAGTTCTGGAATTACATGCGCCAAGGGCGGCTCTAAGTCCTCCACCTTATCCATGATGATGTTTTTCAGATAACCGATTCTCCGTCTCATTACCTCGCCAAGCGGGGCTTTCATTAGACGATTTGCAATTTTTAGACGAATACCTTCCAGTATCGTATACGCGGATATGTGCGCCAAAATTGTGGAGATACCAAAACAAAGCACACGGATCAGGTACCCGCCTACTCCAACCAAGCACCATAACAGAATATCGTTTCCTGTGGCAGTACGGTTGATAAACAGAAGCAGAATTTTATAAACTGCCCAAAACGGAATAAATCCACCAGCGACACTAAAAATAGCGCATAAAACCGAGAGGATCATCTTTCCCTTGCAGGGTTCTGCAAAGGAAAGTAGAGTTTTGACCCAACTCTTTTTTTGTTGTTTCATAGTAATTCACCTCTTTCGTTCTATTCGGTCAGTAAAGAAAAAAGGATGGCTAAGTCCTACTAACCATCCTTAATTTATCATGATTCAGTTTTTTCTTCCGCTCCACGCGGCCTTTTCTGTGCCAATCAGATAATTGATTTCCGATATTCCAATGGCGTTTTTCCCATCGTCTGATGAAAAGCAGCGGTAAATTTGCTGGGACTGTCATATCCTACAAGACCAGCAACATCAGCCACCTTCAACGACTTATCTGATTTCAGCAAAGCCGCTGCATAGTTCATTCGGTAGTTCCTCATGTATGTAAAAATCGGACTGCCATAAACAGACTTAAAGCAATTTTTCATCGGTGTCAATGCAATATCAAACTTTGCGGAGAGTTCTTCCAGCGTGTAGTTCTTTGTCAAATCTTGTGTTAAAAGTGATTGAATTGCCTTAATTTTTTCGACCTGACTCTTATAGAAATATGGACGTTCCTCTGTATGTCCTGACAGCTCTAACGCATCCAGATATAGAAGCAGTTCCAGCACTTTGATCTTGAAATAGTCCTTTTTGATTTTGACCGGCACATTGTAAAGTTCGGAAAAAATATGCTCAATGGCCGGTTCTCCTGGAATGACATAAGGTGTACGGTCACTGCAATATTTATTTTGTAATTCGTAAAGGTCAACAGAAAAGCCCTTCATATAGGCTGGAATTTCTTTTGCCGCGGTTTCCACCTGAAAGCCAATGGAAATACCGTGGTAGTGGCAAAGGGGAAACTCCACCTTGCCCGAATGATGGATGCGGCGATCCACCCGAAGATCGCCAGCCTCTAAATAGCTAAAGGCATTCTGGCCGACTTCCTGCTCAATGCGTCCTTCCCGGCAGTGATCTATACAGAGCAGGTCCATATCTGTCTGGAAGCCCGAAATGCACTCCTTCATGTGGAAATCATTATACATGAGAAATACACCGGGAAAGACATGATAGAGCGTCATCATGCCTTCACCGGAGTTATCGCTTAAACGCATTACCTTGCAATCATCTGACTCGATCAAGTTTTGAACATTGGGACCGTAATACATTTCTTGGAGCAGTTCCGGCATAGACGCTACCTCCTTTCTTTGGAGCATCCCTCCATATTAAATATTTTATCACAAGTCCGGTCCAAAAACTCAAAATCATGGGAAACAATGATGATAATTTTATTTTCATCATTCAACTTGCGGATCATGTCGCTCACTTCCAGCATACGATGATAGTCAAGCCCACTGGTCGGCTCGTCAAAGACAAGCACATCTTTGTCGGAGAGAATAGCGGTTGCCACCGCAAGGCGCTGTTTCTGACCTCCTGACAGGGCCATCGGATGGCGGTCTTTGAAATCCAGCAAATCAAAAGACCTGAGAATTTCTTCAATCCGCTCCGGCGGACAATCCGGCTGCGCCAGTTCACATTCGTTCCATACGCTGTCTGAAAAAAGCTGATGGTTCACATCCTGCATAACACAGAAGCTGGCCTTATTGCGCTGTTTTGCTTTCAGTGTTTGCCCGTCCAGCCGGACGGTTCCATTCACTTCTTTCAAAAGCCCGCACAGGCAGCGTGTCATCGTCGTTTTTCCCGCGCCGTTATGACCGACAATCCCCAACACTTCGCCCCGTTTTGCAGAAAAGCCAAGGCCGCTGAATACCGGCTGCTTATCAAAGGCACAGGAAAGGTTTTCTACGGATAAGCCTTCCTGCGCTCCTGACGGATCGGCGGGAGGCAGCTCCAGCACAGGATGGACAAGACTTCTAAGCCCCATCCTGATACGCTGCTCATCCGAAAGATTGCGAAACTCATTCCCGGAAAATATCTGAACGATTTTCCCCTTTTGAATGAAGATTGCCCGGTCAATCAGATCCATCAGGAAATATAGGCGGTGTTCGGCAATAACAACCGTCCGTCCTTCTTTTTTGATCTGGATAATCTGCTGGCGTAAGGTGTCAATCGCGTCAGCATCCAGATTTGCCGTCGGCTCGTCCAATACAAAAATGGACGGGTTCATGGCATATACAGAGGCAAATGCAAGACTTTGTTTTTCTCCGCCTGACATAGAAAAGATATTACGGCCCAGCAGTGACTGTATTTTCAGAGCAGAAACCGTAGCATCATATCGCTCTTTGATTTTCCTTGGCTCAACGCCTGCGTTTTCCAAACCAAAAGTAATCTCGCTGTCAGAATCTATATTGAAGAACTGCGATTTTGGGTTTTGGAACACGGAACCAACCTGTTCTGCCAAACGGTACATTTCTGTTTGAGCTACATTCATACCGTTTACAATCGTTGTACCAGATAAGGTTCCGCCCTCGACAAAATGAGGAATCAGACCGTTAATAAGTTTTGTTATGGTTGTCTTACCACAGCCTGATTCACCTGTAAGAACAATGCACTCGCCCTGCTGAATGTTCAGGTCTATATGAGAAAGCGTCCCCTGCGATTTCTCATATTCAAAAGATACATTTTGAATTTCAATCATAGGAAACACCTCCTTATCCTACCATAATGGAAACTACGCAAAAAGCAACGCCTATTGCCAAACACACAAAGTCCTGCACGCTGAATTTCATTTCAATCATGCTTGTCTTAGGAGCAGGATTTTCAATCCCCCGCGTAACAGCGGCGGCGGATAATTCTTCCGCTGTTGTTGTGGCAGAGATCATTGTAGGCACCAGTAAGCATTCAATTTTTTGTACTCCATGAATATTACGGAGCTTCATGGCATCCCGGATATAGCCGGTTTCTTCTTTTAAAGCCGGAAAATATCGGACAGTTACAGACAAAGGAATAATCAATCCCTGCGGGATATGCCATTTCCGAAGTGCAACCATCAATTCCCGGACGGGCGTTTTCTGTAATACCATTGTACCGACAATCAAACAAGGGAAAATCTTTCTTGCATAAGATACAATGATTGTGAAGCTGCTGGCTAAAATTTTCGGTCCGTTTGGAAATACATAGTATTGTAGCGCCAGACAAATTCCAAATGCGATTGCCAGTTTGCCTGCGGATTTTTGGCATCCGCAGGCAACGATCAGTAGGAGCAGAAAAATAACCCATGTAATTTCAACCCATACGGAGTGCTGGGTAAAGGCCACAATATTTGCCAGCACCAACAAAAGCAATTCCGTCCGTGGATCGAACCTTAATGTATGTTTTTTTCCCTCCCCATTCATCACACAATTCCTGCCTTTACAAAGTGCTTTTTGAACAGACCTCTGGCAATAAATGCGCCGATGATACCACCGATGATTGGAGCAACAAACAGAACGATTAGCATTGCATTGGATGACAGAGCTTCAACTGCCGCAACATAATCAGCGGGCATTCCCTGTTCTGTAATCTGTGCCAAGAAATCGGCCTTAAACAACCAGATGGGAAGGGGAGAACCAACCATCCCCAGCGAAAAAATCACATAGGCAATCGAATTTCCCTTGAAGCTGTTATACTTAGTCACCATTCGGACAACTTCAGCCAAAATGCAAGCAGAAGCCATCGAGATCAGGATCACCAGGGTAAATTGTCCTGTGGCAAAATAGATAAGAGCCGTGATAAGCCCCATCAGGAAAACTGCACCCGGTTTTTGAACCTTTGCGACCATCAGCATAAAGGGAATGCCTGCAAACACAGCGATAAAGCCAGGCATCAGCATCCAAAGAACAGGGTGAATACCTCCCAGAAGCATAAAGGCAAAGTTGATGACAAAGTAGATTGCGGAAAAGATACCGATGGTAATAAGGTCTTTTCCTTTCAGTTTTTTGTCCGTACTCACTTCAGACATTGAAAATTCCTCCTTTTAGTTAGGGCTTGCTAACTCATAGATTTTTTGAAAGCGCCCTTCGGCGTTTTCAGTAACTATTATAGCAGACTTGAAAAGTCTTTTCCGCTCCAATCGGCCTTTTTTGTTCCAACCAGACGCCTTCTTTTTATTTGAATTTTGCTTGAGTGAATTTCTTTATTTTTATGAAATTTGTGTTTTTATTTTATTCTGCCTAAGCCATTTCTCTTGTTAAGGATTGTAGTATTAGTAGAGGGAGAATACGAGGAAAGAGTTACGGTAGCAAGCATAGGAAGTGTGTACCCACTTCCGTATTTTGCTCTGCAAAACAGCTTGTTGGGAAGTGTCCCAAACCCTCAAAACGGAAAGGAGAGTAAAACGAATGGAAGGCAGAAAACGAACCGTGCAGGTCAAATTTTATGTGACGGAAGAAGAACGGAGGTTGATTCGAGAAAAAATGAAATTGATACCAACCCGGAATATGGCCGCCTATCTGCGAAAGATGGCGATAGATGGTTATGTTGTCCACATCGACACCACCGACATCCGGGTGCAGACCGCCGAACTGCAAAAGATTGGTGTCAACGTCAATCAGATTGCGCGGCGGCTGAACAGCATGGGGCCGCTGTACACACAAGACGTTGCGGACATCAAAGGAGCGCTGGCGCAGATATGGCAGTTACAAAGATACATCCTATCAAGTCAACGCTGAAAAAGGCACTGGACTACATCGAGAATCCAGCCAAGACGGATGAAAAAATGCTGGTGTCCTCCTTTGCCTGCTCCTATGAAACCGCCGACATCGAATTTGAACTGCTGCTATCACAAGCCATGCAGAAAGGCAACAATCTGGCCCACCACCTGATACAGTCTTTTGCGCCGGGCGAAACCACGCCGGAGCAGGCCCACGAGATTGGCCGGCAGCTTGCAGATGAAGTCCTGCAAGGCAAATACCCGTATGTGCTGACCACGCACATTGACAAGGGGCACGTCCATAACCATGTCATCTTTTGTGCCGTGGACATGGTGAACCAACGAAAGTATGTTTCCAACCGACAGAGTTATGCCTACATCCGGCGCACCAGCGACCGGCTGTGCAAGGAACATGGTCTGTCTGTGGTGATGCCCGGTCAAGACCGGGGCAAAAGCTATGCCGAGTGGGACGCGCACCGCAAGGGCACGAGCTGGAAGGCGAAGCTGAAAGCCGCCATAGATGCAGCCATCCCGCAGGCCAAGGATTTTGACGATTTTCTGCGGCTCCTGCAGGAGCAGGGCTATGAAGTCAAGCGGGGCAAGTATATTTCGTTCCGTGCGCCCGGACAGGGGCGGTTCACTCGCTGCAAAACGCTGGGCGAAGCCTACACCGAAGAAGCTATCACCGAGCGCATCAAAGGGCGGTTTGCGGAGCGGAAGCCCAAAGAAAACCGCAAAATTTCGCTGCGGATTGATTTGGAGAACAGCATCAAGGCCCAGCAGTCCGCAGGGTATGAGAAGTGGGCAAAACTCCACAATCTGAAACAGGCTGCCCGGACGCTGAACTTCCTGACGGAGCATGAAATTGATAGTTACCCGGATTTGGAAAGCCGGGTGGCCGAGATCACCACCGCCAGCACCGAAGCGGCCGCTGCGCTGAAAGCAGCCGAACGCCGACTTGCAGAAATGTCCGTACTGATAAAGGATGTCGCAACCTATAAAGAACTGCGCCCACTGGTGCAGGAGTATCAGCGGGCTGCTGACAAAAAGCAGTTCCGACGTAAGCATGAAGGAACCTTGATTCTCTATGAAGCAGCGGCGAAAGCTCTAAAAGAGCAGGGCTTTCAAAAGCTGCCCGACCTCTACGCCCTGAAAGCCGAGTATAAGCAGCTGGCAGAGCAGAAAGACCAGCTGCAACAGCAGTACAATGAAGCCAAACGCCAGATGCAGGAATATGGCATTATCAAGCAGAACGTGGACGGCATTCTGCGGACAACGCCGGGAAAGGAGCAGATGCAGGAACGGTAAATCTGCACAAAATATTGCCCGAATTTTTGAACTACAAACGCTTAGACCGGGTGGCGTTTCCACCCGAAATCATGTAAAATAGACCTAGACAACGAAAGCGAGGAACCCTCTATGGCAGAAGTGAAAGACAATAGCTCCATCCAGCTTTTTGAAGATCAGAAAATCCGTACTGCATGGGATGCAGAAAAGGAAGAATGGTATTTTTCGATTATTGATGTTATCTCCGTTTTAACAGATACCGCTAATCCGCGGCGATATTGGAGCGACCTGAAACGTAAGCTGAAAATTGAGGGTGCAGTTGAAGTGTACGAAAAAATCGTACAGTTGAAATTGCTGTCCCCGGATGGAAAGAAAAGACTGACGGATGTTGCCAGCACAGAACAACTTTTGCGCATCATCCAGTCAATCCCATCTCCGAAAGCTGAACCGTTCAAGGCATGGCTGGCAATGGTAGGCAAAGAACGCATCGAGGAAACAATCGACCCGGAACAGGCCATCGACCGCGCACTTGATACCTATTTGAAAAAAGGCTACTCCGAAGAATGGATTCACCAGCGACTTTTGGCAATCCGCATCCGCAACGAACTGACGGATGAATGGAAGAAGCGCGGAGTACAAAAGGGCAAGGAGTATGCTATCCTGACCGATGAAATCTCCCGCGCATGGTCTGGCATGACCACAGGGCAGTACAAGCGGCTGAAAGGTCTGACGAAAGAAAATCTCCGGGACAATATGACTGATTTGGAACTTGTGCTGACCATGCTGGCGGAAGCCTCCACCACGGATATTTCCAAAACTGCAAAGCCACAGACCTTTGAAGAAAACAAGCAGGTTGCCAAACGCGGCGGCAAGGTGGCCGGCATTGCGCGGCAGGCTCTTGAAGCGGAAACCGGCAAACCCGTTATCACGGAAAAGAATGCGTTTGACTTCCAGCAGCTTGTGACTGACATTGTAGAAGATGCCGCCGAACTGCCGGAAAAGAAAAATAACCCCTAAAGCCAAGATTTAAGGGAGAAAAGACAATGACATTTGATTTGGTAGAAAACGCATTACATTCATTACGTGAAGCTATTTCTTACTATACAGAAGCGGATGAAGGACAAAACGCAGATCAATTCAAATTTTCGGTTTTGTTGACTTGTCACTGCGCAGAATTATTGCTGAAAGAAATATTGGTTCGTAATCATCCGGCACTTATCTATGAAGATATTGATAAGATTGGAAACATAGATAGAGAAGCAGACAGGCAAACTGTTGGTTATCGGCTTGCGTTACTTCGAGTGAAAAATCTATGCGGAGTGGACTTAAAGCAATATGAGGACTACCTAGTCGAACTTGGACAAACACGCAATACTGTCCAACATTATAAATGTGTAATAGATGGAGTCTTTTATAAAAGTCTTTTGTCAAAATCATTTTCCGCAATAGAGTATTTGCTCTTGGATGTACTGCATCTGAATTTTGAAGACTATCTTTCAGTCATTAGTCCAGATGACATAGCATTTTTACACGAAGACACGAAAGCGTATAATGCTCGAAAAAGTGACATACAAAAGGAGTTTGAGCAAAAGACAGCAATTCGATATATAATTATTTATGATGCAAAAACGAAATTTAAGCCATATTGTCCGATTTGCGGGACACAATTTCTTGCAAAAGGAGATGGCATTGAAATCCACTGCAAATTTTGTGGGGCTAATTTTGACAATTATCAAGATTTGTGTAGTCAAGACCGTTCTTGCTTGAATAGCTTTCAGGCATTGCGGGATATAGGAAGAAGAAAAGGGCATTTGTGCATGCCGATATATCCTTGTCCTAAGTGTGAAAGCAAAACAGTAGTTTATTTGCCGGAAACAGCAACATGGGAATGCCTTTCTTGTGGAACCGAATTTAGCGAATCTATATATTGTGATGAATGCGGAGAACCGATGCCGGCAGACATTACACAGATTGCCATTTCAGATTTTGACCCTGATGATTATAAAAAATTGTGCCCTGAATGTGCATCGAAATTCGCAAGCAGTGATGAATACATTGACTATACTCTAAATTAAAAAATAGCCGGACACAGCAGCCACAAGGCCACCGTGTCCGGCTATTTCTGTGTTGACAATGGCACATTACTTTCACTGAAAATAATGTGCCATTGTTAAGCTGGCGGTATTATTCACCCGTAAAATCAAACCTCTGTCCGTCAAAGTCAGCATCGGTCATTTGCTCCAATTTTGCAATGGTGCTGTTTGCCAGCCGCCGCATTTCCGTGTCCATGTCCGGCAGGGTGGCCAGCATCCGCGCCATCGTCCGGCGGCGGTCAGAAGTGTGGTACATACAAATCAAATTTTCTTCTTCCACGCTGAAATTCATGCGTCAGACCTCCATTTCGTGTTGCTTGCTGCGGGCCGCTGCCTTTTTCGGGCTGGCGGCCTGTTTTGTTTCGGAAAGCTGCTTGCGGACGGAAGTGCGGGGCTTGCAGATGCCCTTGTCCCGGTTTTCGTTTTTGCCAACCAGCGCGTAGATGCCGAAACGGTCTTTCACGCTGGACAGGTGCAGGGACTTGTACGGCAACATGGCAAGCAGCTGGTCCGTGTCCCGGCTGGATGCCAGCTTGGTGAAGTAGGGTGACACCTCCACCATAAAATGATTCTTGTCCGGGCTGTTGGGAGCAGCCAGCCGCTTCATATTTGCCGCGATACGCTGCGCCTCGGCCTCGATCAGCCCAGTGTGCAGTGCCGCAAGATGTTCTTTGAAATCACCGGGCCGTGCAGGTTCCCGGCTATACTGCTCCTGCCGGATAGCCTCTTGCAGAAGTTCCGGGTCAAGGGGCTGCATTTCATACCGCACGAACTCTCCAAAATATTTGTCCGAGCGGCTGTTGAAATGCTCTTTGGGGCCAATTTCCCGCATCCCACTTTCGTAAATCAGGCGATTGGCACCCACGGGCAGAGCGGCATCCCGGATATGCTGGAAATGCTGCTGGTAGTCCAGTTCATACAGATTGCCTTGCACGGTTCCGTTGGCCGCACCGGTCAACTCCACTGCATAGGCAAGAATCCTGTCATGGGTCTGTTCACCGCAAAATTTCCATGTATTGTAGGCTTGGGTATCTTCGAGCAGCACATCCCGTTCCCGGAAGCAGAATGTTCCAGAGGGCCGGGACAGCCACAACAGCAGCTTATCTTCCGGCTGGTCGCTGCGGGCGGCCTCCCGCAGCATCTTGATGTCATAGGCAAAATCGCTCTGATAGTATGCGGTGTTCTGGTGCATAATGGCTTCCAGCGCAGCGATCACATCCATATTTTCAAATTTTTGCACGGCTTACACCTCCAATTCCTTTGTCTTTTCTCGTGGCTGCGTTTGCTTGCTCTGTTCCTTTTTTGCGGCATCCAGCTGTACCCGGATGGACGGCTTTTTCGATTTGGCCGTTCGGGATTTTTTTGCTTTCGGCGCCTTTTCCTCGGCTTTGACTGCGGCGGCAAGGTCTGTCAGAGAAATTTGTTCTCCGGCTTTTGCTTTTGCCTCCAATTCGCCCAGAGATGGTGCATTGTTCAGCACGCCATCAATCATATTTTCGTTTTGTTCGGTGGAAAGTTCTGCAGTGCGCAGCGGATTTTCCCGCAAGAACTCCGGCACCTGCTGGAAGCCCACACTGTCGCAGTAGTGGGCGGTGTCCTGCCCATTCTGGTGCAGCACCACCACATCCGAAACAGACAGCGAGTGTCCCTTGAAATCTGCCGGATGGTCCACATTGAATGTGCGGTAGATGTCCTCCAACGTGGTGCCAGCAGTCAGCGGCGCGGCGTATACTTCCGTATAGTTGGCCTTGTCCACGGTCCGGCCAGCGGCCTGCAGGCGGTCGTAGGGCTCAAAACGGTAATCGCGGGTGGAATCCTCGTTGCGCAGTTGGTAGATGGAAAAGCTGTCCTGCTGTGGTGCTTCAAAGCCTGCCGCTGCGTATTCCTCTACGGTCATTCCGGCGGCCGCCGCTTCCTGCGCGATCTCGGCCTGCACCTGCGCCTTGTAGTCCTGCAAGCTCTGGTCAAAGTCGGCCAGCTTGGGCGGTTCCGGCAAGTTATACTGGCCTTGGTTGAGCAGCGAGCGGCAGTCCTGCACATAGGCCACAACAGTGTTGTAATAGGCAGCCTGTTCCGGCGAAATGTTCTGTTCCTCCCGCAAAGCGGCGGTGGCTGCCTGCTCCATGGCCGAAATATTGCAATGTTGTTTGAGGTACGGGATAAACTCGGTCAGCACCATTTCCCGCTCTGCCTTGTCCTGCTCCCACGCTTCCGGGCCTTTGTTGTGCAGAACAAAATTTCTCCAGCTCTCGTCCTTGGCGTAGTATTCGTGGTAGTTCTGGATATGCTGAACCAAAGAACCCTCTCCGTCACCAAAATCCTGCCGTCCCTCGTAGTTGTCGGGTTGGCCGTTCAGGGTAAAATCAATACGGAATGCGGTCTTGTCGTACCAGCCGCCCGTGTAGCCGTCCTTTTCCCGGTCCGTGTGCTGGGCGGTGTCCAGTTCTTCAAAGACGCGGTTTGCCACGGACAGCGGCATGATTTCGCCGTCCTGCAGCTTGTCACTTTCGCTCCAAAGAATTGTGACCGTAGGTTCTGCGGCGGGGTCTGGAATTTTAACGGGTGCGGGAATTTCGTTGGCCTTTTCCGCCGCCTCTTGGAACGCCGCCAGCTTGTCGCCCAACAGGACTTCCGACACTGCGGCTGTCTGCCCCAGCAGATTAAGTGCTTCCTGCCCGGCATCTGGCAGGGTCAGACCGGGTGCGTCCAGCTGTCCACCGTCCAGAGCCTTGTTGTCCGGGTCATACAGAGTGTAGTCATAGCCGGAATCACAGGTCTGGATGAACAGGATACTGCCGTTATCCAATGCAAATGCGGCCTCCTGTGCAGCGGAAAGGTCTGCTTCCCGCTGCTGGCGCAGTTCTGCCAGATGTTCGTCCAGCGCAGAGATCAGCTCATGGGCCGCGCTGCGGATAACTTCCAGAGAGGCTTTCAGCTCGGCCAGTTCCCGGCCAGAACTCCACCCAGCCACATAGCCAAAGGAATACTCGGACGTGTCCAGCCCGTAGTGCTGGCAGACGGCATAGGCCACACTTTCAGCCTGCACCTCGCGGGTGCGGCTGTCCGGGCGGTTGGTCTGTTCTGGGTCGTTGGGGTCGATGGCGTGGAGCTTGGCATGAGCAATCTCGTGGATAGCCGTCTTGATGGTCTGTAACTGGCTCATGCCCTCTTGGATGGCAATGCGGTTGTCGAGCAGATGAAAGTAGCCATGCGCCTCGCCCTCGATGTTCTCAACCCCGATGGGCACCGGGGATGCCTGCTCCAATGCTTTGAAAAAATCTTGATAGTCCTGCACGCTGCCGGACAGTTCATTCACTGCAATAGAGGGCAGCGGTTCGCCCTCGGTCTGGCTGACATCGAACACGGACACCACCTTGAAAGCCGGAATCTGCACCGTCTTTTCTTCCGTCAGCGGCTTGCCGTCCTTGTCCAGAATCGGCTTGCCCTGTTCGTCCAGCTTTTCCATCTTCTGCTTGACCTTGTAGGGCGCAGGAGCAAGGATTTTGATGCCTTTTTCGCCCTTTTTCACGGTGCGGTGGAACGTGTCTTTCCACTTGTTGAAGCCCGCCACCAGTTGGCCGCCCTGCATGGCGATCAGCAAGGTGTTGTTGAAGCTGTAATTGTGGAATTTCGCCATCGTGGTGAGGTAGGCTTTGTAGCGGTCACTGTCGAACAACTGCTGAATGCCCGTTTCCAGCCGGTCCGTGATTTCTTTCATGCGCTCTACGCTGTCTTTGCCGTTTAGGATAATGGGAATAACTTTCTGCGGTTCCGTTTCAGGCTGAACAGGCGGCGGGATGTTGGCTGAATCTTGCAAAACTTCCGGCGCAGGAAAGGACAGTACCCGGTATTCCTCCGGCACAGGCTGGCCCTCGTGGACTTTCTGCCACGCGTCCCCGCTTTTGACAAGGTAGCCATACTCGGTAAACACGCCCTGCTCCTGCTGGGCCACATACCGGCCAAACTGCGCCGTGTCGATGCCGCCTTTCCATTCTTCCGGCATATCCACCATGCCGGAGCGATTCAGGTAGTAATCTCCTAGCTGGGCAGGCCCGTGCACATCCGGCAGATGCACATAGTAGTCCACGTTTTCAGGAAAGTCGGTGATTCTCCCGATGCTGAAAAGCTCACTCTGCGGGGCTTGCAGGGCGGCGTTCAGCTCTGTGCGTTCCCCGGCAGAAAGCGTTTCCAGTCGTGATGCCAGAAAGTTCAGTTCGTCCACATTGGATGCCAGTACCATGTTGTAGGGAATCGCAAAACGCTTTTCTTCCTCGGCAAAGTAGCCGGAAATGAAAAGGCCCTGCGGATTATCGGACGAAATGCCGATTTGCCGCAGGGCCGCTTGTACCTGTTCGGTTGTAGTGGGCAGGTCCAGCCAGACGCCATCCCTGCCTTGCTGCTGCCGATTTTGCAGCTGGATGGAAAATAATTCGCTCATTTGGTCACACTCCTTTTTTGCTATCCTACGGATAGAGAGAGCCGGTTATGGCAAAATGAATGCTTCACCTTACCATAACCGGCCCTCGTATTTTTGCCTTACTCTTTGCGCTCTACCCAGTAATTGACGTACTTGCCTCCCGTATCTGCCAGAAGCACCGTTGCATCATAGGTTTTGCCTGTCTTTTCGGAATAGAGTCCCTTGACCTTTGCCTTACCGTTTTTGAGCAGAGCAGCGGCGATCTTCGGTGTGAACGCCTTTTTGCGCTGCTCAAAGAAGCGGTCATTCTTCCACATCACGAACTGACAGCTACGATTTCCGCAGTAGAAGTTTTTCTTGCCCTCATAGACGTTTTCACTGCACCGGGGACACTTGCCGATAATAACCCGTTCCGACTGGAACAGGTTTTGCTTATCTGCACTGATACAAGAATAGGTCTTGACCAGCTGGTGCACCTGCGCTTCAATTTCGGCCATGAACTCGTCCGGGTCTGCATTGCCCTTGGCAATCTCGGTCAGGCGGTTTTCCCATTCAGCAGTCAGAGCGGGAGAGGTCAGGCTTTCCGGCAGAACCACCGCCAGATTGATGCCGTCCTTGGTGGGGACAAGCTGTTTGCCCTTGCGCTGCACAAAGCCCATTTGCACCAGCTTTTCCAGAATCGCGGCACGGGTGGCGGGAGTACCCAGTCCCTTGCGCTCTGCTTGGCCCAGGCCACCCTCTCTTGCTCCTGCGGAGCAATTCACCTTGTCCTCCGGCATATCCTCGGCCCCGGCCCGCTCCATTGCTGACAGGAGCGTATCTTCGGTGTAGGCTTTCGGCGGGGATGTGAAGTGTTCCGATACGGTAGAAGTTACGCGGAAACTCTGCCCCTCGGCCAGTTCTGGCAGGGTGTTCAGGCTTTCCGCTTCTTCTTCGCCGTCTGCTTTCATGGTGGAGCGGAACCGTTGGTCGATCTCTTTCCAGCCGGGGACAAGCACGGTCTTTCCCTTGGCGGTGAACTCGTTCCCTGCACAGGAGAACACAGCAGTCACAGTTTCGTACTCATGGGGCGCGGCTATCGCGCAGAGCAGTTTGGAGCAGACAAGGTTCATCAGCTTGCATTCACTCTCGGCAAGACCAGTGAAACCCTGCTTTACAAATTCGGACGTGGGGATGATGGCGTGGTGGTCCGATACCTTTTTGCTGTTCAGAATCCGGCCCACTTTCGGGGGCAAGTCAAGCCCTTGGGCAATGGGCAGCAGCCCCAGCAGGTCAGACACAAGATGTTGTGCTGTCTGGCCCATATCCTCGGTCAGATATTGGCTGTCTGTGCGGGGATAGGTCAGCAGTTTCTTTTCGTAAAGCTGCTGGGCATAATCAAGGGTCTGCTTTGCCGTGAAACCGAACAGGCGGTTTCCTTCCCGCTGCAAGGTGGTCAGGTCATAGAGCTTAGGCGGCTGTTCTGCCTTTCTCTCACGCTTGATAGAAGTACAGATGGCAGATGTTCCGGCACAAGTAGATTTCAAAGTGTTGGCCTCGTCCATGCTGGCAATGCGCCCACTGTCCGCTTTCAAGCTGCCGGACTGGATGCCGACCGTGTAATACTTTTCTTTTTGGAAGCGCAGAATTTTTGCATCCCGGTCCACCAGCATTTTCAGTGTCGGGGTCTGCACCCGGCCCACCGTCAGGGTCTTATGGTACAGCACCGAAAACAGCCGTGTTGCATTGATGCCCACCAGCCAATCCGCCTTTGCGCGGCAGAGGGCCGACTGGTATAGCGCATCGTAGTCCGAATCCGGGCGCAGGTTTGCAAAGCCCTCCCGGATAGCGGCATCCTCCATGCTGGAAATCCAGAGCCGCTTCACAGGTTTTGTGCAACCGGCCATTTGGTAGACGAAACGGAAAATCAGTTCTCCCTCCCGGCCAGCGTCGGTCGCGGCGGTCACACTGTCCACATCCGAGCGGTTGAGCAGGGCACGCAGAACTTCAAACTGCTGTTTCTTTTCGTCCGGCACGATGAACTGCCACGGCTGGGGCAGAATGGGTAAATCCTCATACCGCCACTTGCAGTATTTTTCGTCGTACTGGCCAGCCTCGGCAAAGGATACCAGATGCCCGATGCACCAGCTGACCAAATACCCACCGCCCTGCCAGTAGCCGTTTTGTTTTTTGGTGGCCCCGATCACGGCAGCAATGCTGCGGGCCACACTGGGCTTTTCGGCAATCACCAGCTGAAAACTCATGTTTCGTCCTCCTGTCCGTCCTCCGAATGAATCTCAATTTCAGCCGGTTCCTCGTCTGCATCCTCGTCCTCGCCGAAGTCGTACTCATCTAGATCATCGTGCCCGGTGGTGTCGGTCTTGGGTTTGCGGAACTTGAAATAATAGAGGGCCGCACCACCGCCCGCCAGAGCCAGCACCAGCAGGATAATCAGACTGCCCATGTTGGACTTCGGCTTTTCCTGCGGCGTTTCGGTATCAGTTTTCACCGCTTCCGGGGCCGTGCAGTTACGCAGGCTCTTTTCACACAAGGGGCAGTTTTCGTTGACACTTCCGGCCTCACATTTCACCGTGCAGGTGCAGAACTCAGTGTCCGGCGGTTCTTCATCCAGCAGGGCCAGCAAGTCGGCATCGTCCACTTGGTTCAGAAAGTGGACAGAGGTTTCCTTGTCCTCATTGGCGCGGTCGATCAGAATGTAAAAATAATTCCCGGCCTTGGTGGTCACGGTGATAAGCTGCTTGTCACCGTAAAAATCATCCACCAGTGTTGCATTGCCCTTGGGCGTGATGGGCACACCCTCCGGCTCCATGCCGCCCGTGGTGGGTTCTTCTTCGATAATCTCCGGCAGAGGTTCCGGGGCAGGGTCAGTACCGCTTGCGAAAGCGGGCATGGAAAAGGAGCAGAGGCAGAGCAGGATAGCCAGCAGCCCAGCTGCAAAACGGCGGTTCCAATCAGGTTTCATTGGCGGCATCCTCCTGTTTGTGGTACGGGGTAACGGTGGACGCAGCGTTCAGCGCACCGCTGCGCAGGAAGGCCGCGAACTCGTCCGGCTTCATGTTCATGCTACGCACCAACTGAATGATCTGCAAGTTTTCCTGTTCAGTCTTTGCAGCTTCCAGTTCTTTCAACTGCTGCTGATATTCGCTGATTTTTTCTTTGAGCCGTTCGATGTCGCGCTCAATGCGGGAAAGTCTTTTTGCCATACAAAATCCTTTCTGGCGTCACGGTAAACGCCCATAGCTGTAAAAATGTTCCTGCCAATATTTTGAGTTGAGGTTTGTGTAAGAGATAGGGTCGCCGCAGTGCAGCATGATGGAATTGCCTACATAGATACCGCAATGGCTCACGCCGGGGGTATCGTAGGTGTCCTTGAAAAACACAAGGTCGCCCGGTTTGACCTGCGCCGTCGAAACAGGAGTACAGAGGTTGTAAAGGCCCTGTGCGGTCTGGCGGCCCACGTTCCAGCCGGAGTGATTCAGCACCCACGAAATGTAGCCGCTGCAATCAAAGCTGGTGCTGGGCGAACTGCCGCCCCACACATACGGGTAGCCGATGTACTTGGTGGCTTCCTCCATCATGGCGGCAAACCTATCATCCTTTAGTGCTTCCGGGGGAATATCGTAGTAGGTGGGCTGCTTGATGGTGGACGCATTGGGGTACTGTGCCTGCCCGAACAAATCCGGCCGGTTGCCCAGCGTGCGCATATAGAGCGAATAAGCACTGAGTTGTTCTTCGGTCAGCACTTCCACGGGCAAATGGGACAAATCCTTGTTTTTCAGCTTGACCGTGCAGATGTAGTATTCATACGGTTCTTGGTAGGTGATAACTTGCGGCACACCATACGGGCCAATAATGACCATCATTTTTGTACGGTAGCGTATCTGCATGGTCACGGTCTCGGTCAGGATGTATTGCTTTTCAAAGAGCATTTCAAGTTCGCCCTGCACCTCGGCCAGTGTGAACACGCCGTCATGCAGCGCGGACAAAATCGAGATCAGCACATAGGGGTCATGCTCGATTTCATCCAGATAAAAATGATACTCGTCATAGTTGTGGGTGGCCTCGTAGGTGTCGAGATACCGTTGCAGCTTTTGTTCCAGCTTGGCATAAGCCTTCTCTGCACCCAGCATATCCTTGTCCTTGGAAAAATAAGAAGATGCCGTCACGCCGGTTCCAGCGGTGCCCGCCATCACGGTGCAGGACTGCAAACCCGTTATCAAGAGCAGAGCCAGCAGACCGAACACCGCCACGATCAGAATGGTTTTCCAGTTCCGGGCCGCAAATTCGGCTACCCGTTCGCCGCCCTCGGCCGCCAGCTTCGTTACCCGGAAACCGTTCTCTGCGGTGGCGGCTGCACCCTGCGCGGCGGCTTGTCCGGCCTGCCGTGCAGCTTTGGCATACTGCTGTTTGATACGCCGTTCCTGCCGCCCCCGTGGCTGCTCCCGCCCCTGACTTCTCCGCTCAGGAGCGCCAGATTTCCGCTGCCCTGATCGCTGCCCAGCAGACCGCTGAGACTATCGTCAACGATGCTAACGAGAACGCTGAGCGTATCCGCAACGAGGCTGACGCCAAGGCCCGCGAGGTTATCCGCCAGGCTCTGACCGAGAAGCAGGCCGAGCTCGAGGAGATCGATCGTCTCAAGGCTTCCCGTGAGGAGTTCAAGGCAGAGTATCTCAAGCTCATCCAGCACTTCATGGACGATGCCCAGAATTCCTTCCCGGCCGATCTGATGGCCTCCACGCCGGTCGGTTCTGCCGCTTCTCCTGCAGTGACTGTTCCCGCCGAGCCGCTGCCCGTCGCTGACCCGGTTGTCCCCGTGGCCGATCCCTTCGCCCCGATCGACAACTTTGCTGCCGACGACCTGGACTAACATTCGGCCTACAATTTAGTGCCTAGAAAGGACCCGCAGCTTGCGGGTCCTTTTTTATGACTGTGCCGGAGTGCGTAACATAAAAAACCGAGCCCTGCACATAATGGCGCAGAACTCGGCGAACGGGTGAGCGGTCAAGGGTAGGTTTTAAGGCATGTCCCAAAACCTACTTGAGGAGGAAGTCGGAGAGGGGAATGGTACGGGCCTCGCGATGCTCGGGATCGGCGATGTGGTCGGCAGGATAGCCACAGACGAGCATGTGATAGGGATAAACGCCTTTGGGCAGATTGAACTGCTCCTGTGCCACCTCAGGCTTAAAATGGCATACCCAGCACGTTCCCAGGCCCTGCTCGGTGGCCTCCATCATCATCTGATCGCAAACGATGGATGTATCGATTTCGCTGGAATTCATCTGATCATACGGGCGCACCCAAGCATCATCGGTAACGCTGCAAATAAGGAAGACAAGCGGAGCCCCAAAGATAGACCCATCACGAGCAAACCGAGGCTGACAAGCAGCAGCCTTCTCCAGAAGCTCAGGCGTATCCAACACCATCACACGGGTTGGATGGTTATTACAAGCAGAAGGAGCAATACGCCCAGCCTCAACAATGGCATCCGCAACAGCTTGCTCTACAGCCCGATCTTCAAACTCACGACAAGAATACCGACCCCGAGCCAGATCCAAATAAGACATACAAGCCCTCCAACAATTTAATAACGAAATAAAAGACAACCAAAGGGTACCCAGAGCAACATTCAGCCAAACGCTCAGCGCTGCCCAAAGTCATGACTGATGCCAAAGACGCTTTCAACCAAAGCCACCATGCATTCCGCCTATTAGCCCAGGTTCCCAATGGTGATACGTAAGGCGAAGGCCCGACACCTATTTACTTTCGAACGACTCTGCCACGCAGCCGGAG
>OHUR01000314.1_pt1 | contig 21322 bp, 18 predicted proteins | sample 1579251 | NCBI WGS metagenome assembly OHUR01 (sample SAMEA3882528, study PRJEB24775) | human gut metagenome | biome: human-associated habitat; feature: intestine environment; material: feces | place: Netherlands | collected 2009/2010
AGTACAATGTCCTAAAGCGCAAGAACCGCATGCTTGAAGAAGCCCTTACTGAAAAAGAGAAAGTATCCATTCTGATGGAACGTCAAAGCAAGCAGCAACAGGCACTCCAAAAAGGCGAACTTGAATGGTTTGCCGGGAAAATCAAGATGTTCAGTGAAGAGGAGCAAAAGGCGATTCTTGCCAGTGCCTACGCATTTGCAGAACATGACTTGATTCTTCCGCCCTCAATCACAGTACAAAACGAAATGTGCAGTCAGCAAGAACTCATGTATTACGTTTACTCCGCTTTCTCCAACATGGGCAAGAAGCGCAGCGACATTGTGAGTTTCTTATGTCAGGTTTTTAAATCGTACTTCCCTGCTGGTGAGGCTTCGGTATCAAAGAAGATGCCGGGATTGGATAAGGTTAAGGAAAGAAGGGAGAAAGAAAAGGATGCCTCAAAATAATCGTCTTAGAAATCTGAATTGTAATAAACAAACATAATAAATATCTACATCACGCGATTAAGTGAATTAAAATCACTACTTTTGCACCAAAAAATTAGATTATATGGACGACTTAAATAGAATCAAAGTTATCTTGGCTGAAAAGAAACGGACAAATAAGTGGCTTTCAGAGCAATTGAATGTCACCCCATCTACCGTTTCTAAATGGTGTACAAATACAAGTCAGCCAGATTTGGGAAGTCTGATGCAGATTGCTAAAATATTAGATGTTGAACTGACCGACTTAGTAAGGTTTGAAGAATTTAAGCACGAAACAGAATGAAAAAAATACAGGCATTGTTCTCGCAGAATGCCTATATCCATGTTGGGCATAAACTTGGCAAAACCATTTTATTGACACCAACAAAATGGCAGGATTTAGAAACAGTTGAGAATAGTGGAATACAAGAAATTTTTCAGTCTATAAAGAACGACTAAAGAATGACAAAAAAAACATATAATATAATAGATTTATTTTGTGGTTGTGGTGGCTTGTCTAAAGGTTTTGAAAAAGCAGGCTACAGGACATTGTTAGGTGTTGATATAGAACAATCTGCGCTTAATACTTTTGAAAAAAATCATGAATGTGCAGTGGGGTTAAATTTAGATTTGGCTGCATCAGACTCATTCAATAAAATAGATAACGTTGTAAATGGAAGAAATATAGATGTAATAATCGGTGGACCTCCTTGCCAAGGATTTAGCCTTACAGGACCGAGAAACTTTGAGGATAAACGCAACAAGCTCTATTTGGCAATGATAGAATCAGTTCGCCGTTATCAACCACAGGCTTTCCTTATTGAAAATGTACCCGGAATGGCCAATTTGTATAAGGGGGCGGTGAAGGATGAAATCATAAAGAGATTTACCGAGATGGGGTACAATGTGAATTGCAAGATCGTTTGTGCTGCAGATTATGGCGTGCCACAAATCCGTAAGCGTTTGGTGTTTGTTGGCTTAAAACAGTCACCTGTGAAATATGAATTTCCAACTCCAATTTTGGAAGAAAAAGATTACATTACCTGTAAGCAGGCAATAGGTGATTTGCCCTCTCTTGTAGATGAACTTGGAACTGAAGTTGCTTCGTATTCAAGCGAGCCGCAAACTGCTTTTCAAAAGCAAATGAGAGGTGATTGTAATGTGTTGTATAACCATGTAGCTGTAAATCATAAGGACTTCGTAAAGCAAGTTATCGCGCAGGTTCCTGATGGTGGAAATTATAAGGATTTGCCAGAAGGAGTAGGAACAAGCAGAAATTTCCATATGGCATGGACTCGTTATGCTAGCAATAAACCTTCTCGTACAATAGATACAGGGCATAGAAATAATTTTCATTATAAATGGAATCGTTGTCCTACTGTAAGAGAAAGTGCAAGATTGCAGTCTTTTCCTGATGATTTCGTATTTACAGGAAATAAGACCCAACAAAACCGACAAGTTGGGAATGCAGTTCCTGTATTGTTGGCATATGCTTTGGCAAAACAGATATTGAAGTATTTGAAATGAAAAAGAAGTTACATACCATAGAATTGTTTGCTGGTTGCGGTGGTCTGTTGGAAGGTTTTTTGCAACAGGGTTATTATGATACACTCGCTTGCGTGGAATGGGAAAAAGCACCTTGCTTGACATTGGCTAATCGTTTGGAACAGAAATGGCATCATGCAAATGCTAATAATGAAGTCATCAGGTTTGACATTCAACGGACTGATGAATTAATTAATGGGTTTGATGATGAGGAATATGGCAAACATGAGGGATTAGCAAAACTGATAGGCAATCAAACTGTAGATGTGATTGTAGGTGGTCCTCCATGTCAAGCTTATTCTTTGGCGGGGCGTATTCGCGATGAATATGGTATGAAAAAAGATTATCGCAATTACTTATTTGAAAGTTATATGCGGATTGTTAAGTATTTCAAGCCGAAGTTTTTCGTTTTTGAGAATGTTGTTGGATTACTGAGTGCTGCTCCAGATGGTTACCCGATAGAGAACCGGATTCGCAAGGAATTTATGGATGCAGGGTATAAAGTTGCAGAAAACTTTAGAGACACATTGTTTGAGGTTTGTGACTTTGGCGTACCTCAACATCGTAAGCGGGTCATCATAATTGGCATAAGGATGGATTGTTTTGATGTAGACAAATGTGTTTCTGACAATATGATTCATGATTTTTATAATGTAGTAATGCCTTCATTGCGCCAAAAACAGCGCACAGTATTTGATGCTATAGGAGATTTGCCAAAGATTTATCCGTTGCCAAAACCAATAGTACTAAACGGTAAGAAGTATTCGCACTCTCCAATAAGTTCAGAATTGGTGAAAAATCATGTTCCTCGCTTCCATAGTGCTAGGGATATTTCTGTTTTTCGGTTGTTGGAGGAGGATATACAATCTGGTCGAAAAGAGTATGTGAGTATCGAGAAATTAAAAGAACTCTATACCAAGGTAACAGGTAAGAAAAGTAACATACATAAATATTATGTATTAAGAAATGATGAGCCGAGCAATACTATACCAGCTCATCTTTACAAGGACGGAATGAGGCATATTCATCCAGACCCAGAACAGGCTCGAAGCATTACTGTGAGAGAGGCTGCTAGATTGCAGACGTTTCCTGATGATTTTGAGTTTCTTGGAGCAAACATGGCTCAATATAAAATGATAGGTAATGCTGTTCCCGTTAAGTTTGCCCAAATTGTGGCTGAGGCATTATATAAGTTAATTGAAAAATATTGTCGATATGTTATACTATAAAGATTTAGACAAGACTGTTTTGGAGATGCAGCATAATACCACATCTTCAAATAACATTGTAATAGTGTCTGGCTATGTTGGGTATCAAACAATAAAGATGTTGTGTGAGCAATGCTGTGATGTTCGAATAACAGTGGTATATGGAATGTATGGTAGTGAACGTATTTCACTGCCATTGCATCAGGCACTCATGGAAGTTCAAAGACAATATTCCAATATTACTATATTGTATTCAACGATTCCTGTTCATTCAAAGATTTATATGTGGAATTACGACGCCAAGATAGAAAAGGCTTTGGTCGGTTCTGCTAATTTCTCCATTAGTGGGATGATGAATGATTATAAGGAAGTCCTTTCTGATGTAGAGCTAGACACTTATGATATATTGAAAGAATATTGTGATTATGTTCTTTCAAAAGCGATAAGCTGTAATAATGTAGAGGTTAAATTTAAAAAGGTTTTTAAGGCTTCTGGTCATAGCAAATTGGTGCAACCTCTTTTGGCAAAGAATGTATGTAGGGCTACTTTGTTGGATAGAAATGGGCAAGTTAGCAAGAAATCTGGCCTTAATTGGGGACTTAGTAAAGGACATGTGTCCGAAGGTGATGCTTATATACGTATCACGTCCAACTATATCAAGCTGTTTCCATCTTTGTTCCCTCCCAAGAAGTATGTAGGTGTGGATAATCCACTGTCGAAAGGAAAGAAGAATCGCGAAAATGATGAAGTGGAGTTGATTTGGGATGATGGAGAGAAGATGATCGGATTACTGGAAGGACAGCAAACTAAAACAGTCAATGGGTTGGTTTATCCAAAGCAACTAAGTACGAGTCCTAGTAAATCAATATTGGGAAAATATCTCCGTAAGAGATTAGGCGTGGATTTGAATCATACGATAACCAAGAGCGATTTGCTAAGATATGGTCGTACCAGTATTGATATCTCTTTGATAGGAGAAGGTATATATTACTTGGATTTTTCTGTAAAGTAACAATTGTATTATGGCTGAAGCTTCACCAATTTGTAGAGGTAAAAACCTCACTTTTGAAACGGTATTGTCATTTGTCAATGCAATGCCTTTAGTGCCTATGAAAAAGGCAGAATTCCATAGAATCACAGAGAGCAAGCTAAAAGGTTGGACTCAGACTCATTCTCAAATAGCTAGGCAATTGGCTCTTTATCAAGAGAAGGATGGAATGTGTATTCCTAGATTTACACGAAAAGTATCTTGCTCAGAGATATTGCGATATGTGGAAAATTGGGCAAAGTTGTATTTTGTTCCAAACATCTATACTCCAAGTCTTAATGGTTCTGGAAATCGAGCAACCAATATCTATGCTTTTTTGAAAAATGAAGTAAAGTTAGGTGAGAGTTCTTATTCTAAAGCTTGTACTCAAATGTTTGGTATTGAGTTGAACAATACAGATAAGATTAGAGTCTATCTTAACAATTTTACGGATTTGATTATTAATGATGATGCAATGTCTGTAAATCAGCATTTGTCAGATTGCTCTATGCCAGAAGTTTATCCTAAAATTGCGATAGAGTCAGCAGAAGACTACTTTAACTACTTTTCGATTGATCTTCCATGTGGTATTGAGGACTCCCCTATTATGGAGACTTATCTTCAACAAATCTTTTATGGTGCCCCAGGTACTGGAAAATCCCACACAATAAAGGAAGTGACAAGAAATGAAGACGTAATCCGTACAACGTTTCATCCAGATACAGATTATTCATCTTTCGTAGGGGCTTACAAACCAACTACGATTGAAGAAACTGTCATGACGGTCATAGGAACAAAAGCAGTACCTGTGGAAGATGCAGATGGGAACGAACGTAAAGAGTCAAAAATAATATACGAGTTTGTCGCCCAGTCTTTCCTGCAAGCCTATATTTCCGCATGGAAAAAGTATGCAGATTCGGTAAACGGTGAGCCTAAGAAAGAGTTTCTCGTGATAGAGGAGATAAACCGTGGCAACTGCGCACAGATATTCGGAGACCTATTTCAGTTGCTTGACCGTAATGGCTATGGTTTCTCAGAATATCCAATCAAGGCCGACGCGGATATGAAGAAGCAACTTCAAAAAGCTTTCAAGGGGTTGGATATTCCGCAAAAGCATAGCATCAATGCCATGTATGAAGATCGTGACGTGGTAAAGGAGGTGCTAGACGGCAATTTACTGTTGTTACCCAACAATCTCTACATTTGGGCAACTATGAACACTAGCGACCAAAGTCTGTTCCCGATTGACAGCGCATTCAAGCGGCGTTGGGATTGGACGTACATTCCAATTTCCAATGCGAATAAGGGATGGACGATAAAAATAGGTGATACTCATTACGATTGGTGGCAGTTTGTTGAAAGAATAAATGACTTGATTGGCAGGACTACAAACTCAGAAGACAAGAAGCTCGGATATTTCTTCTGTAAGGCTAAAGACGGAGTAATCTCCGCTGAAACATTCGTGGGTAAAGTGATATTCTACCTTTGGAACGATGTCTTTAAAGACTATGATTTCTGCGATCAAGCATTCAATGATGCAGACGGGAACAAACTGACATTTGACAAATTTTACACAGCAGAGGGCAATGACTCGAAGGTGATTGAAGAAAAGGTGAAATTGTTCTTGCTGAATCTTGGCCTTGAACCTTCTGGACAACAGAAAGATACGAATGAAGATATTGATTCTAAAACGATTTTTAAAATAAATGGTAAGGAAATAAAAGTGTTAAACGCCATTCCTTATACGACTATTGAAGAATATGTAAGATTGCATCTGGAACAGTCTGCACAGCAGGTTCTTGATATCTGGACACCATTTAAGAAGTATTCTGCCGATTCATGGATAATAAGCGACAAAGAGGAGATTTATTCGTATGAAATAAAATGTAACGATGGGAAATCGCTTTGGGTGAATAAAAACGGATGGATGCACGATCCCTCCAAGCAGCGTGATACTATCAATGAGTTTATAGAAGCTGTTAATGCGGCCAATCTAGGTGTTACAATAACAGAATCTGTTATTTAATGAGTTAACCATGCGCATACTCATAGAAGAATATCAATATAACGTAGCTGATGTAAAGGACATTCTTTACGGCATAGATGCGTTGGAGAACGTGGAAGGCAAGGTGTCTATTCATTATGTGGGATATTATTACAATGTCCTGCTAACGGATTGCGTGTTTATTCTTCCAAAAGTTTTGCTGAAAGGCCTGGACGGCAAAGAGTTGGTATTCGGTAAATACAGGCCGGAAGAAATAGCGAATCTTGATGAAAAAAATCCTCTCAGTTCGATTGAGCGCAATTTCTTATATAAGTTTGCCGTATGGATTTACCGGGCCATTGTGGTTTATAAAAACGATAGGCGTAATGATACGGAGATTGTCTACTACTCACAAATCGCACAAGTTGGCAACGGCAGACGCAGACTGAGTAACACTTATCTGGATATTCTTCTTTCGCTGATACAATTCAATAAAGACAACCAAAGTTTTTTCTTTACCATCGTAAAGAATATGCACAGTGGTTTGAATAAAATAAACTGGATGCGCACCATCGGGACGACCAATGCCATCATCCAAAACGGGCAACCTATTTATTTGAACCCTGTAAACAAAAAACGCCAAATAAACTTTGACGAGGAACTGCTCATCATCTTCTTCTCCATTTTGAATTACATTGGAGATGCCTATGGATTCCCCAAACAGATAAGCTGCCAATACCAGCTTATTACTGGAAAACGGTTTGAAACATATCTCAACGGTTTTGGGAAGACACGGCTTAGACAAATCAAGTACAAATATTTTTCAGACAAAGCTCTTCAATTGTGGCAGCTTTGCTTTGCGTTTTTCGATGAAGCCAGACAAGTGTATATCACAACTGAGAAAAAAGAGTATCTGTTAGTAAAGAGTTTCTATGTCGTGTTTGAGGCTATTATTGATGAATTGGTCGGTGACAACCCGTTGCCCGATGGCATGGAGAAGAAACAGGAGGATGGTAAAATTGTCGATCATCTGTTTACGGCTCAAAGTCTGATTGATAGTGAAGCCAAACAAACTTATTATATAGGCGACAGCAAGTATTATAAGATGGGGCATGAGCTTAGTTCTGAATCTGTTTACAAGCAATACACATATGCCCGGAATGTGATACAATGGAATTTGGACATATTCAATGATGGCAAACAGACTCCATCTGGAGTGAAGGTGCGTGACGATGTAACGGAAGGGTATAACATCATCCCAAACTTCTTTATTTCAGCGAAACTCAATGAGAACTTTGATTACTCTGATGACGGCATAGAGAAAACAGACCGTAAGCACAACAAGCACAAGAAGATGCAGTTTCAGAACAGATTGTTTGACCGCGACACGCTGCTGCTGTTCCACTATGACGTGAACTTCCTGTTTGTTCTGTCATTATATGCCCGTGACAATGCCGCTCAAAAAACGGAATGGAAAGAGAAAGTACGTAATAAGTTTCGTAAAGAAATTCAAGAATGGCTGCAAAAGGACTATGACTTTTACGCCATGTGTGCACGTCCTGGAGTAAATGGAGAAGAGTTTATCAAGCATAACTTCAAGGAAGTTGTAGGCAAAATCTATACTCCATTCAAAGACGAAAAGACGTATTCGCTTGCATTAGACAACAAAGACCCCGAAGGCAATAATGAAGCCATCAAGACGATGTTGTCTGAATTCTTCTATGTTGAGCCATGCCATTTAGGACAGAATCCGAAAGAGGTATTGCCTACAGCTGCTGCGTTTGATGCGGTGAAGCCTACTGATAATGACTTGGCTTTGTGCGTAACCAAAGAAGGTATACATTTCGATAGTGCCGTGGCAAAGATGAAACAAGCTGGCAAGTTAGGTATTGCACTGAATATGAACGGTGCGACATTGCAGTTGGTTGAAGGTTTCACTGCTGCAAAATATCTCATCATCCACAACAAGAGTGACAAATACGCTGCGTTCTTTGTTGACGGGAAAGGGCCAAGGCTTGTTTCCGCAAATGAAATGACAGATATGGTAACGACCAAGAAAGGCGCATCCATCTATCTTGTCTATAACGCAGAATTGAATGTCATTCCGGCACTTGGTGAATTGGATTTCTCTCCTATCACAAAAAGTGGTGACAGCTATTCACCGCACTTATTACCAATAGAGAGTTTGATAAAAGAAAGACATTGACGTGCGGGAATGGGAAATGGCTTTTCCCGCATCAACTCGCATCACATTGTGTCATGCGCTTGTTTTTGATTTCGTACGCTCTCTGTTTAGGAACCCGATTTTCATGTGTCATGAGCTATCGCTTGTCAAAGTGAGGCGGTTTTCCTTTCTTCGCCACCGCTCGCCAGTGATACTCATGGCGTTGATGATTGGAGGGTTAAATGAATTGCTTATGCCGAACCCATGCTAATCAATAGCAGGAGGATATTCATTCAGTACCGATTTTGGTACCACTTAGCTGGTACTGCAGTACCAGCTAAGTGGTACTGCAGTACCAGGTAAGTGAAACTCGAGTACCAGTAGGCTGATACTGGAAAGGATACTGTACTTCTGGCAACATGGTATTTACTCCCCTGTCGTGGTTGATTAGCAGCTTCACCTGCATGGCATGGCTCCTTCCAGCAGCCTTCTCCGTCTTTTACGACCATGATAGCGGTGTAAAGGCTCATGATACCCCTCAACAGCGCGCCATTTCCAGTTTTGCGCCTGCGGGCACTTTGCAACCAGGTTGCGGGGAAAGCGATGTAACTTCGCGGCAGATAAACTAAAAACAGAGAACGTTATGGGAAATCATCATCACGAAGGGCATGGACATGCCCATGAGCACCATCACCACCATGAGCATGGCGGGATGAGGGGAAAGATTTGGCTGTTGGTCATCACTGCGCTGCTACTGGTGGCGGCGGTCTTGATAGAGAAGAATTGTGGCCTGGAGACGTGGCAATTGCTCTTGGTCTACCTGGTGCCCTACCTGCTGGTAGGCCGAGAGACGCTGGGCGAGGCGTGGGAAGGCATTAGGAGGGGCGACGTGTTCAATGAGCACTTCCTGATGTCGGTGGCTACTGTCGGTGCGCTCTGCATTGGCTTCATGCCCGGAGCCGAAACGGAATTTCCCGAGGCTGTCTTCGTGATGCTCTTCTTCCAGGTGGGGGAGCTTTTCGAGGGCTATGCCGAGGGCAAGAGTCGTGACAGCATCAAGCACCTGATGGAGATTCGCCCCGACGTGGCCAATGTCATGAGAGGCGGCGAATTGCTTGCCGTATCGCCCGAGGAGGTGAAGCCTGGGGAGGAGATTGTGGTGAAGCCTGGAGAGAAAGTGCCCTTGGACGGCACCATAATAGAAGGAACCTCCGCCCTCAACACCGTAGCCCTGACGGGTGAGAGCTTGCCTCGCGACATAGGCGAGGGAGATGACGTGATGTCGGGATGCGTCAACCTGTCGGGCGTTATCCATGTGCGGGTGACCAAGAGTTTTGGCGAGAGCACGGTGTCGAAGATTATCCGCCTGGTGGAGAGCGCAGACGAGAGGAAGTCGAAGAGCGAATCTTTTATCACCCGTTTCGCCCGCATCTATACGCCCATCGTGGTCATTGGCGCATTGCTGTTGGCCGTGTTGCCTCCGCTATTTACCGCGGGGAGTTTCATGGACGTTTTCCCCACGTGGCTGGAGCGGGCACTGGTGTTCCTGGTGGTGTCTTGTCCCTGCGCCTTGGTCATCAGCGTGCCGCTCACTTTCTTTGGTGGCCTGGGCGGCGCTTCCCGCAAGGGCATCTTGGTGAAGGGCAGCAGCTACATGGACACCCTGGCCAAGATAGGTACCGTGGTATTTGACAAGACGGGCACGCTTACCCATGGCGAGTTCGCCGTGACGGCCGTGCACCCCGATGACTTCAACGAGCGGGAGCTGTTGCACCTGGCTGCCCACGTGGAGCATTTCTCCACGCACCCCATAGGAGAAGCCCTGCGGGCCGCCTTTCCCAACGAGGCCACCGATGGTTGCAGACTCACTGACGTGGAGGAGATAGCGGGACATGGCATCAAGGCCTGCGTGGAAGGCCGAGAGGTGTGCGTGGGCAACACGAAGATGATGGACAAGGTAGGCGCACGATGGCATGACTGCCACCACGTGGGCACTATCATACATGTGGCGGTAGACGGGAAGTATGCCGGACACATCGTCATCAACGACAAGGTGAAAGAAGACAGCGCATCCGCCATCAGCGAGTTGAAGCGACTGGGCGTGGAGCGCGCGGTGATGCTGTCGGGTGACCGTGAGGCCGTGGCCAAAAGCGTGGCGGGGCAGGTGGGCATAGATGAGTTCCATGCCGAGTTGCTGCCCGCGGACAAGGTGGAATACGTGCGGCGCATGATAGACCAGGAAGCCCAGGGCAAGAGCCTGGCCTTCGTGGGGGACGGCATCAATGACGCACCCGTGCTGAAACTGGCCGACGTGGGCATCGCCATGGGCGGACTGGGCAGTGACGCTGCCATAGAGGCGGCCGACGTGGTGTTGATGGACGACAAACCCACCAAGGTGGCCACGGCCATCCGCATAGCTCGCCGTACCATCGGCATAGCCCATCAGAACGTGTGGTTCGCCATCGGCGTGAAAGTAGCCGTTTTGGCCTTGGCCACGGTAGGCTTGGGCACCATGTGGATGGCGGTGTTCGCCGACGTGGGCGTTACCGTCCTGGCCGTGTTCAACGCTATGCGGGCGTTGCGGTAGGCTACTTCAGCTCCACCAGCTCATATTCTTGACTGCCCAGTCCCAGTTGCTCGGCGTAGTCGAGAATATGGGTGCCGTGGCGGGAGTCTATACGCTCTATCAGGTGAGACTTGCCTGGGTCGTCGGAGTTGCGTACCATGTCCACGCAGGCCTTGTCCAGGGCCACGGGATCCAGCGAGGCTAGGATGCCGATGTCTTTCATCTTCACTTCCTCGGGAGTAGCTACGCAGTCGCAATCCACAGAGAGGTTGTTGGCCACGCTGATATAGAGGATTTTGTCGCCAGCGTGGTCTATGATGGCCTTGCAAGCCTCGGCCATGGACTCCAGGAAGTCATCCTGCTTGGGCAGCTGGCTCCAGGCTTTGCCCGCGCTCTTCACTCGGCCCGCGGAGTGGATATATCCCTTGCCGTCAGAGGAGGCGATGCCGATGGAGATGTTTTTCAGCGCGCCGCCGAAGCCCGCCATCGGGTGTCCCTTGAAGTGGGAGAGCACCAGAGTGAAGTCGTAATCCAAGTAGTGCTTGCCTACGTAGTCCTCTTTCAGATGCTTGCCGCCCTTGATGGGGAGGGCTACGTCTCCGTCAGCGTCCATGATGTCCACCTTGGCGATGGCCGTGAAACCATGGTCTGCGGCGGCTTTCAGATGGCTCTGGGTATTGCCTCTTCCGCCGCCATAGGCTGTGTTGCATTCCACGATGGTGCCATTCACCCGCTGCACCAAGTCCTTGATGAGGTTGGGATCCAGGTGGTTGTCGTTGCCTGGCTCTCCCGTGGAAAGCTTCACGGCCACCTTTCCCTCGGCTTTCCTGCCCAGTGCCTCGTAGATTTTCAGCAGATTCTGGGAGTTGATTTCCTTAATGAAATACACCTTGGGGAGTTGCGCCTCCGTCTTGGAAGTGTTCTCCTCGGGGGCTTGGCTGGTCTTGTGGCTCCAAGCCGATGTTGTCAGCGTCATGGCAGACGCCAGCATGATGGCAAATATTTTCTTCATATGCGTAAGGTTGTTGGTTAGTGTTCTCTCTTTGTCCTCTTCTTTTCTCCTCCATTGTGGCAAGCGCAAGAGGGGAGTCTTCTTTGTCGACAAAGTTAAGACCTTTCTGTGGAATGGCAAAGAAATTTTCCGAAAACTTGCGCCTTTTCTGCCAGCGCATCGGCCTTTGCGAACAGGTTTCAATTCTGTGTCATAAACGTCAATGAATTGTTTACACGTTTTATGGAGAAAATAAAAAATGGGAAATTCATTTTTCCGCCAGCGCGGAGGCGATAATTTTGCCAGCGAAAACAAGACACATGGAAACGGGACGAAACAAGCCAACAAAAATAAGCGTGCGCCAGGTCTTTTGCCAGCGCGTGGCTTTCGGCGCGGATGGATTGAGACATTGGGTTATGAGGAACATTCGTGTGTTCATGGTAGTGATGATGATTGGGACAGTGGCCATGACGGCCATCGCTTCCGATACGTTGAAGGTGAAATTTCGTTCGCGTGCGCTTCTTGACGCTACTGCCTCGGGATACGGCAAGGATGAAGTGCAGGGGTATTATCGCCTGGAAGATTTCCGTGTCGGTTTCAAGGCCAATTACGGAAAGTTTGAGCTGAAGGCCGACATCGGTCTTGGCGGAAGGAAGGTGGCCGTGAAGGATTTGCTGCTGAACTACCACTTTAATAATAGCGTGATTTCCGTGGGAAACGGATATGAGCCGTTCTCGATGGATATGCTCATCAGCACGGCCGACTTGCGATTCCATCAGTCCGCGGCTTCGGTCTTGGCGTTCACCAATAGCCGCAAGCTTGGCGTGACCTATCATTTCCATGACGATAATTGGTATTTGGCGACGGGCGTTTACACAAACAATGACATCAACAAGTTGGGCGATGAAAAGAAAAATTCTCTTGTGTCCACGTCACGTGTCGTATGGCGAACGCAAGACCAGCTACGCAAACGCTTACTGCATGTGGGAGGAGCCTTCTCTCTTCGTACGAAAGACGTGAACAAGGAAAATCCCGTGGGAATCGTGAGCAGCGACGGGGTGACATCCATGTTTCCTTCCCCGCTGCTTGAAGCCGAGATAGACAACATGGGCACTGAGTTGAAAGGGGTGCTGGCGGTACTTTACACGTCGAGGAAAGTGTTGCTGCAGGCCGAGTCTTTTGTTGACCGCTTGAACCGTTCTGGTGGTTTGCGTCATTACCTGGCTTACGGAGGATACGCTCAAGGGAGCTATCTTATAGTGGGTGAAGGATTCGATTATGACGAGATGTACGCAATACCGGGGCGGCCTTTGTCAGGCAAGGCCGTGGAGCTGGTGGCGCGTTTCAACTATACCAACCTCAACGACGGTAAGAGTGGAATCTATGGTGGTGAGGAAAAAGACGTGTCGCTTGGCGTAAACTGGTATCTGAATAAATATTTCGCCGTGAAATTCAACGGCAGTTACGTATGGGTGGGCGACCACTGCGACTCTTTTTACGACAAGAATTTCTTCTTGTTCCAGGCTCGTATCCAATATATATTCTGATGTACCCCCAAGGCGGCTTTCGGGCTTTCTGATATGAACAAAAAACAGGGCGCAACCCAAAAGGTTGCGCCCTGTCTATTGATGATATGAGAGAATCTGTTTATTTCACTCCTTCAAATATAAAGTATATTGATAATCAGTTAGTTACTGTTATCAAGATACAAATGATATGCAAATGTAAGTATAAAACCATATAGAAAAAGTACAAATGGACATTACTTTGTATGATAACATCCTTTTCTACAGATTAAGGGTTAACACAATGTTATACTACTGATATTCAGCATATTGAAGCTGTTCTTCCTTGCATTCAACAAAGAGTATTAAATTATATTAAATCCTACAGGGCAATTATGATTCGTGCAAAGATAATATTTTGCAGTCAAAGGAAGAAAGACTTCTTGAACCACTTCTATGGTTCTATACTTCTGTTTCTGACGTAAGCTGACCCGTACGGTTTTCGGGTTTTAGACGGACATATATACAGTTTACTTTAGGTTAGCATATATATAAGAGCTAACCAAGGTAAACTAAAGTGTTTTTGTCCTGTAGATACTGCACTTTGTGGACTCTTTTCTCCTTTGACTGCAAAAACCTCTTATAGCCTTATCTCCACCTATAACGTCACTTCACACTGCTGTACCATGCAGTCTGCCATGTACCACCCCATCGGGCTTTGATAAGAATTGTGTTGCAAAGGTACCTGTCATGGCGTTCATCCTGCAAGGTCGGTGCCTGTGGTTTGTCCGTGAAATCTCCACGCTCTGATTGTGGCAGAGGTAGTATTTGACGGCAAAACCTTGCATTGATGAGCCATAACACCTTTTGGGGCAACATAATTCTTTAATCAATCCCGATGGTAGTTGGTTCTACATAAGGGAAGAAAATAAAAATTTTATCTTATGGCTAACATTTGCGACACTCAGTACAAGGTGACAGGCTCACGCAAAGCCGTGGCAGACCTTTGGAACACACTCCAAGAGTTGGAGGTGAACAGTAATAATGTGTATCTGTATCTCTTGGCAGAACACTATGGCATTGACTACGAGAAGAAAGGCATCTCGGTGAGAGGACACATCTATTGGGCAGAGTATGAGGAGAACGTGGAAGACGATTATGCCCTCTTGTCCTTTGACACCGAAAGTGCTTGGTCTTCATGCGACTTGTTCTTTGAGGAGGTGAACAAGGCACTTGGCGATGAACTTTCAATCAGTTGGCGAGAGGTTGAGCCAGGTTGCGACATCTTCTATACGCACGATGAGAACGACTTCTTCCCCGAAGAGTGCTACGTCACTGCATACGGAGAACTCTTTGAGGATTGTGAGGGTGCTTACTCCACCTTTGGTGATGCTATCAAGTTGTGGTGTGAGAAGACTGGTGTCTCACAGGACGGAAGAAGCGAACAGAAGATGATTGACTTCATCAATGAATACGAGTATGAGGCAGAGGACACGAATTTCTGCATCAATCCAATCACATTCGGCTAACAAGGAGGAACGGATATGGCAACGATAGACATGGAGCAGTTGGACGGCGTTGTAGGGTGTTTCTGCACCTTGCTTTATCCCCGAAGAGGTCAGACAGAGGGAACGATTGTCGAGGACTTGGGTTGTGAGGTCATTGTCCAGCTCATCAACGGCAAGGAAGTGACGGAGTACAAGGATGATGTTGTCATCTGTGAATAATCAGGAGAGAGTCTGTTGGCTATGTGGCTTGCAGACTCTTTCTTCCTTTGACTGCAAAAACTCTTTTAGGACAATCCTCCAATGAGGTTATGGCTGTTGTAACTGAAATACCTTGGGAGCAAGTTGTGCGGTTTGCTCACTTGCTCCAGTCCTGTTATAGAAGCGATGCTTCGACACCTGTATAGCGATACGTCGCCAAAGTCCCTTCGCCGTTTTAAGCGTCTCTGTACCTTGTTATAGGAATGGTCATTTCGCCTTTTGGTTTTACTCGTCTGTCTTTTGCGACTCTTCCTTGTCGGACACAGAACTTGGTCTTAGCATGATGACAGTGCTATCGCCAATCCTCTGATGTCTGTCCTCTTTTGGCTTGATGCCTCTATTGCTAAGCTGACCCTTAGGCTTGTCGTTCATCGTGCATCAGTGTTCATGCTCCTCACTCTTCTGATGATACAGCTGTAAGGTCGGATTTCCCGCTTCGTTTCTCCAGGCATACAGCCATAGCAGTGCCCCTGTCTGTTGCATACGGATTGCCTCCTTGCTTACAACCTTTGTTCCATTGTTTGGCCCCGTCTTTTTCTGAATTGAGCTATTTGAAAGCCACTTATTTTTACCATGCAAAGGTAGCGTGATGCTGCGAAGGACTTCCTCCTTCTTGTGTGGCCGCTATCGCTGTGACCAATAAAATAGTGCGTAATCTTCCTTTTTCTCCCTTACCGCCAACGACAAAAAGAGTATTGCGAACGATTTTCATGGTGCTTCCCACATGGTGCCACATCCCTGCTTTTGAATGCATGTAAAAATTAAGTTTCACTTTTAAATTCAATTCAAAATGAAAAAGATCGAGAACAACTTCACAGTTTCAGGTTTCGTAGGTAAGGATGCAGAAATCCGTCAGTTCGCAAACGCCAGCGTAGCACGCTTCTCATTGGCAGTAGGCCGTCAGGAGAAGAACGGCGAGGAAACCAACCGCGTATCGGCTTTCATGAATATGGAGGCATGGCGCAAGAACGAGCACACCGAATCATTCGACAAGCTCACCAAGGGCACGTTGCTCACCGTCGAGGGTTTCTTCAAGCCAGAGGAGTGGACAGACAAGGATGGCGTGAAGCACTCCAGAATCATCATGGTTGCAACCAAGTTCTACGAGTGTCCCGACAAGGAGGAGACTCCTGCGGAAGAGCCGGCCAAGCCAGCAACCAAGAAAGGCAAGAAATAGCCTTTCCTCTCCATAACAAGGCGACCTTCGGGTCGCTTTTGTTTTGCTCAGGGACATCAATCTGCTGTTATAGCGTGTGATAATCTTCTCTAATAACAACCATGTGCATTTATTAACCATAACGGCAACGCCGTCTTCCTTTATTCTAACCACTTCGTCCCTCACCATTTGCGAAACGTCACCAAGATGGTTGGCATACAGATATTCCCGGCTGATGGCGACAAAGTCGCTATTAGCCAAGAAAGACAGTATGCCAAGGTCTGAACGCGAGAGGACTGCCATCTATGCCACAAGATGCCGAAGCCGAGGCTTCTGATAATTGTGTCCTTTACTGGCTATCCACTCGCCTTGATATTCAGACCGTCAATCTTGCGACAGCTTCACTACCCACCCACACCTGCTTTACTATTCTTCTTCTCTTTGACTGCAAAATATTTTCTGTTATAAGCGGTGGTTTCGTCCAAGTGCGTTGTATCGCTTCGCCCCACACCTTCAGAACGGCATTACTGTACGGACACCGCACGAATCCCATGTGACAGGCAGCCAACAATGTCACTATCAGAAACTGACACTTCTGATAACTGCCTTTATTGCTGTCTGGCTGTCCCATTATCGGGCTTCGGCAATGTCCGTGTAATGCCATTCTGCCCACCCATACCACCTTTACCACTAATCAACTGTTTTACAATTTCTCTTCTGCTATACAAGAGGCAGTTCTTGTCCACTCAGGCATATTGAATGTGGCAGACATGTCTGCTACGTCCAATCTGCCTCAGTGTCCTGCGGCAAGGACAAGGCACATTTGTCATGCTGACAGGAGTGCCCGATTTGTCCGTTGCGCAACTGTCTCTTCTTGCCTGATATACGTTACTATCTACTTCTAAATTATACTGCTTTGCCCCACGCCTTTGCGAAGCGTTACATGGTCTGTCGTCATACAGACATCCTTGGCTGATGGCAACACGTTGCTATTAGCCAAAGCTGACAGTATGCCGAAGTACCGACGCGAGAGAATTGTCTGTCCGTGCTACAAGCTATCAAGGCTGAAGCTTTGATGACTTGCATCCCGGTCAGCCAACACACTCGCTTTATGTCGGTACAGCAGACCTGCAAACACTTCACTGCCCACCCTTACTGTTTCAATCTTTCTTCTTACCTCTTTATATATAACACATCATTCCTCTTGCAGCCAATATCAATAATCTTCTTCCAATCAGCGCAGTGGTAGGCATATTTCCTGCAAAGTTAGCCGCGTCTGAGACAATCGTCAAATTCTGCTTGAGGTCTTGTGACTGTGAACAATCTTCCTTTTCCTCGGAAAAGAGTATTCTTCACACATAATTTGTCTTTATGTCTTTTCTTGCGGCTTGTGGGAGCAGAAAATATCCCTCCACAGGCTGAAAGGTCTCGAAAGGAGGGAAGAGAAAGAAACGGTTAAGCGAACGCAGAGGGAATTTATTCACTATGCTGAGCGTAAGTTTCTTCAACGTAGTTAAACAAGTCCAGCGACATGGGCGACAAACTTATTTGTATCACTAAAAATAGAAAGGCAATGAAGATTATCATCCTGCATGATGCTGACGCACGCATCGAGTATCTTGACGTAGCCGACCACCTTCTCGGCTCAGACATCGAGGAGTTCCTCACCAGACAGGGCTTCTCAGTGAACAACATCACATGGCTTGTCACATCGGCAGACCATATCCCAGTGGTTTACCACAAGTATGACATCGACTGCAAGACCGGCGAGGCAACCCACACCAAACGAGAGGCAGAACTGCAAGACCTCACTATCCACGGACAACTCCAGGCATTGCAGCACCGGGAGCAGGACGAGCTGAAAGCGGCTCTTCGCAAGTACGGCACGGAGGTGGACGGAGGCTTTGAGGTGCATTTCGAGGGAGAGCAGCCCATCGTGGCAGGTTATCTCTTTGACGAGCCTCGTGACATCGTCATAGACGCAGCACGTTTGGATGCCGACGGAAACTTGTCGCTTCTTGGAGAGGACAAGGAAGTGAGGGATGGACAATACGACATAGAGCCAAGCGACATATTTGGCGGTCAGTTGGACTATGTCACGTCGAGTATAGGTGCATGGATGAAGTAGGAGCATGTATGACCCAGTGCATCGTATATGACGAGACGACCAAGGAGAGCGAGACCTTTTGCTCATTGACCGCAGCCAAGAAGTGGATGCGAGAGCGCATCAAACAGAAGCATGAGGTAAGCGGACAGAAGTACAGAGTCTATTCCGACGGAGAGTTTGTTAATTGCGGCTCTATCAGTCTCACAGGCAGCAACAAGTCTTTTGTCGCCAATACAAGGCAGACGAAGAAAGGATATTAATAACAAGGTAACGGCAAGCCTAACCAACTTGCCACACATATATTGATATGGAAAAGCAAATATTGAGTTTTAATGACTTGCCATCAGCATTGTCATTAGTAATAAACAAGCTGGAGATTTTAGAAGAAAAGTTTTCCACACTAATGACTCAAATTCAGCCCGATAAGGGATTGGAATGGCTTAGTGTTTCCGAATTGAGTGAGTATCTCCCTACCCATCCAGTTGAACACACAATCTATTGTTGGACAAGCAATAAACAAATACCATTCCATAAGAAGGGGAAACGTATCATGTTCCTCAAATCTGAAATTGATGAGTGGATGCAAGATAACAAGAGTAGGTCACGAGCAGAAATTATGAATGAAGCAATAGCTTATGTTCAATCAACAAGAAAAGTCATTTAAATAACAAGGTAACGGCAAGTCTAACCAACTTGCCACTATAACATTTTCACATTATGATTTACACTCACACTATCGGACGCATCGGAGCAAAGGATTGCCGCGTCATCACAGGTACACACGGAACATTCATGGCTGTTGACATCGCAGTGGACGACTACAGTAAGGGCAAGCAAATCACCACTTGGGTAAGGGTGAAGAGCAGCAAGGAGAACCATATCCGTTTGGCTGAATACCTCACCAAGGGTCGTATGGTGCTTGTGGAAGGCACACTGACTTCTTCCATTTGGACAGACCGCAACGGAGAGAACCACATACAGCATAGCATCATAGCTGACTCCATCGCCTTTGTCAATGCAGGGAAGAAGGATGCAACCGACACACCTGCAACAAAGGCACGCAAGGCAGCCAAGGCAGAGGGCGAGGCTCCCGTACCGCCAGCCGATGCACCGCAGGACAAGAGCGAAGACCTTCCCTTCTGAGGGTAGTATCAACTGAGAGTAGTACGTACTAATCGTAGTAAATCCGCTTTTACTATGGTTAGTATGTACTATCAGTAGTAGAATAGTAAAGTAGTATTCACTAATAGTAGTATCATGTTATGACACAGATAATTGCAGTATTAAATCACAAGGGTGGTGTAGGGAAAAGTACGACCGCAGTAAGCCTTGCGGCAGCTCTGCAACTGAGTAAGAAGAACGTCTTGGCTATTGACATGGATGGACAAGCCAACCTCACGGAAGCCTTGGGATTGTCCATCGAGGAAGAACAGACAGTCTATGGCGCAATGTGTGGACAGTACACCTTGCCGTTGGTCAAGTTGCACAACGGCATCACCGTCTCACCCTCATGCCTTGACCTGTCTGCGGCTGAGTTAGAGCTTATCAGCGAGCCGGGACGGGAGCTTATCTTGAAGGGACTTATCACCAAAGCCATCGCCAAAGAGCATTTCGACTACATCATCATCGACTGTCCACCGTCATTGGGCTTGCTGACCTTGAATGCCCTCACCGCAGCCGACTACATCATCATCCCTGTTCAAGCGCAATACCTTGCCATGAGAGGTATGGCAAAGTTGATGGACATCATCCGCATCGTTCAGGAGCGGCTCAACTCCAACCTTAAAGTGGGCGGCATCGTCATCACCCAGTTCGATCGCCGCAAGACGTTGAACCGAAGCGTGAGGGAAATCGTCAATGACAGTTTTCACGAGAAGGTTTTCAAGACCGTCATCCGTGATAATGTGGCTTTGGCAGAAGCACCCATCAACGGCAAGACTATCTTTGAGTATAATCCCAAATCCAATGGTGCCAGTGATTATATGTCTTTGGCAAAAGAAGTGTTAAACTTAAAATAGCATAGCCATGAGCAAGAGCAGTATGTTGAAAGAGGGAATGAAAGGCGGTCTCAACGGACTCCTTTCTTCCACAAAGAAGCCGAGTAAGGAGCAGATAGTCACAGAAACTACACCAGCACCACCTGTGTCTGTTTCTGAGACTACCGAAGTGCCGGTGCATTGCAATTTCCTTATCAACAAGAGCATCCACACGAGGATGAAGTACCTCGCCATCAAGAAAGGGATGTCCTTGCGTGATATTGTCAATGAGGCAATGACAGAATACCTAAAGCGGCATGACACATGAGTGCCGCGCGGTATCATCGCCGAACAGACGATGATACCGCTATCTCTTCTATAAACAGACTTTACTATCCGTAGTATGGTAGTAAAAACTATTCGACTATTATACTATTCGTAGTCGATACTACTTTTAGAAAATACTATCCAACTCATTTTTAGGGCAATAGTTTTCTCTGCTTGTAGGACTGTCTCCATGCTGATAAAAGGCAATGTCGTTCCCTATTACAAGATTTTCTCTTTTTCCCTCATATCAACTATCGTCCTTCCCCATATACAGCTTCGCCCCACGCCATCCCGCCCGTTTCCTCTTTTACATAACAGATTTCTTTTCGCCTGCCTTGCCGCTGCGGATATTGTTACGCCAGTTCGGGATAAGAATATAAATAAGAAAGTTGGTAATCTCGCGAATATTTTGTATCTTTATAGGTGAAAATCAATGAGTTACAAAAATATTCAGCGATGATTACCAAGGACAAAGTTACATAAAATCTCTGGAATAACCTCGAAAAACGGGAGAAATGACGCTAAACGACTTAATA
>OHUR01000335.1_pt1 | contig 20204 bp, 20 predicted proteins | sample 1579251 | NCBI WGS metagenome assembly OHUR01 (sample SAMEA3882528, study PRJEB24775) | human gut metagenome | biome: human-associated habitat; feature: intestine environment; material: feces | place: Netherlands | collected 2009/2010
CTGCCTTCTGGGCTTCGGTCGTAACTTCCGGTACCCATTCGCTTTCGGGAGCCAATACCATGAACGTGACACCGAACATGGTGTCGGCCCGTGTGGTAAAGATCGTGAATTCCTTATCGCTGTCTTTTATTTTGAATTGCACTTCCGTGCCTTCAGAGCGTCCTATCCAGTTGCGTTGCGTTTCTTTCAATGAATCCGTCCACTCCACCGTGTCCAATCCGTCCAATAAGCGTTGGGCGTATGCACTGACACGCAAGCACCATTGGCGCATCTTTTTCTGAACGACGGGATAACCTCCACGTTCGCTCACGCCGTCCACAACCTCATCGTTGGCCAATACCGTACCGAGTTTCGGACACCAGTTCACCATCGTTTCACCCAAATAAGCAATGCGATAGTTCATCAGCTTTTCCTGCTTTTCCTTATCCGACTTGGCCTTCCATTCTTCTGCCGTGAAGTCCAGCTTTCTCAAGCTCGTACTGGATGGTTGTTACTCCCATTCCACTCAGGTACATATCATAAATCATTCGCACCGTCTTTGCCTGTTCGGGGTTGATGACCATCTCCTTGCCGACACGGTCGTATCCGAGGATATTCCCATTGCCGTAGAACACACCGTTTTGCATAGAGGTCTCCTGTCCGGCTTTTACACGGATGGATGTCTTGCGACTCTCGTCCTGTGCAAGCGTTGCCATGATCGTAAGCCGCAGTTCACCGTCGCCGTCAAAGGTTTTGATGTTATCGTTGAGGAAAAACACCTCCACACCGTATTCCTTCAACAACCGAGTGTACTGAAGGGTATCCACCGTGTTTCTCGCAAAACGGGAAACCTCACGGGTAATAATCATATTGAACTTCTTCTGCCGTGCATCCTCAACCATTTTCATAAACTGCGGACGCTTCTCAGCCGATGTTCCCGTAATACCTTCATCAATATACTGTGCGGTCAGAGTCCAGTCAGGTCTTGCCGCCAAAATTGGCTTATACCAGTCAAGCTGGTTACCGAGAGCTGAAAGCTGTGCTTCGTGCTCTGTTGATACACGAGCGTATATAGCAACATCTCTCTTTTGAAAATCGGAATTTAATCCATACATTACTTACCCTCACCTTCCTGCTTTTCCTTTTTGTAACAGGTGAAATCGGCAATGCAGACATCATCCTTGTATTCCTGAAGGATGTTCCTAAATACATGGCCGGGGATTTCGCCGTCAAGATAAAGCTGCTCAATGAGTTTCAGTGCACCGAAAATATTGTTTTCTTTATCTGCCTTAATCATATTCACTTTCGGACACCTCCTCAACGATGCGATTTCGGCAATCGCACATTTGAGGGCTTCTTCCAAATTGAATAGTCAAAGCCACGGTATTGGCTGCACACATCACAAAGCTCCCGCACCGTTTGAATGGGATTTGAGCGTTCGACCCAATAAGCAGGATCATTGAAGTAGACATCCGCACATCTGCGGCACAGGCAAAGCTCCATATAAGGAGGGCGATTTTTGAAATCAGTCATTTCTCAGCCCTCCATTCTCCGCAACAAATTGGCGGATTCGCTTTTGTATGCGGGAGAGCCTGAGCGAAACAGCCGCAACAGAGGTGTGATATATCCGGTCTGCGACTTCTGAAAGTGTGTATCCATCCCGATACAGCAGAGTCAGAAGCTCTTTCTGATCTGGATTGAGCTTGCAAACCGCACAATAAAGAGCGTTGTTCTCGATTTCGTCGATCCAGCCATACCGTTCGCACTCGCTCATATCCAGCGTGCAGGTCATCGAAAGCAGGAACTTTTTGTGCAGTGCGTTTCTGCTTTCCTCGCCGTCACTTTCAAGTTCCTCAATGGATTGAATGTGAATGGCGTAAATGCGGTCATTTCGGTATTCCTGCAAATCATGCAGGTACATCGCCTGTATCTGTTCCTCGTTCATCCCACATTTGCGGTATTCCTTTGCCTGCGTTTTTTGCGCATGCTCAAACTTTTTTCTTTCGTAGCCGTCATTCCAGCTCATAGTAAAATCTCCTTTGAATTTTTGAATTTGGGTAAAAGTCAAAAATTCGGAGATCACGGATATTCAGCGATATAGCAGAGCCACTTGTTCAACATTGAAAAAGGCTTCCTTTCAGAGATTTCTCTGCCGGAAGCCCTTTTGTTCGGTTGTTCTTGCCGAAAAAAGAAGCCACCGGCAAGACAGGGTAAGCCTATGGCTTACTGTCTTGTCGGTGGCCTCTCATATCTGCATAGCAAGTTTGGTTTAACCAACCGAAGTGTTCAAAGCAAGTGACCTGGAGATGGAATTACGCAGTCTGTTTCACCTCAACCATTCCGTCGTTTTGCCGTATTCAGTTTTATCCGATCAATAGTACCGGACTTGCCCTTCCGGGGCATAGAGGTCAATCTTGTCGTGTCGTCGTCCTTTTTGGACTCGAACCGCTACGGTTCCGCACCTTTTGCACTCATACTTGATTTTCCCCTCATCATTTCTATATCCGTAAAGCAATGCTCCGCAGTTGGAGCAGTACATCGGTATAGGTGTCCAATTATCATTTGTCACGCACATCACCTCATTAAGTTCCTTAACGCTTTCAGGGCTGATGAATGGTGGCATCCTTAGAGAGTGGCTCTGTTTTTGCCTTCCACAAACCACTTTCCGTTTTCTTCATCAAAAAGGAAAGTTTCTGTGCCGCATATCAATACCGTGTAACGAAGCCCTGTTCCACCGACCTTGGTCGATGCCGCACGACAGCAGTGCCTTACACGGTCGATCTCGTAGACCTCACCATCTTCAAATTTGATTTTTCGGGGTCGAGCCGTTCCATCCGTCTTATGGGTAACATCGACTTCCACATATACCTTGCGCCGTTCTTCTTCCATCCTTACACCTCATAATTCTTCATACTGGCAACCAGCCTACCAAAATGGCGATAGCCATCCAATGGCTTGTCAGAAACTTTGAACTTAGGACGATCATCGCCGGAATTGTTCAGATAGCAGGAAAGGCGTCCGTCTTTGAAGTCCTTGCTGACATCAAAGATAAGAAACATCCCCTCATAAATGCCATAATGGGTGAAATGGTTCCCTCCGTCTGCACGGAAGATGATAATGTCATTGCTACACCCCTGCAACAAACAGGACGGCATCGAAACATAGGTTTCGATCTCATCAGGCGCAACAATTTCATCAATCTTGTTACTGCTTGTACTAATCATACTGACCTCCTTAACAAAGCACCCCGGTCGGCATAGTAATCTCAGGCTTTTCACTCGGCATCCGGAGGTTTTGAAAAAGAATACCGTTGCGGATGCTGTTCTTGCCGAACCGCTGGCGAATGGTTTCAATGCACTGGTCGAGCCTTTCTGCTTTCTCAATCTTTTCGATGTTCATAAACAAATCGACTTGTCGGGGCGTGTCCTGTGGCACCAAGTTGATTGCCTGAATCGTGACTGAGCGAATCGGGTTCCTCCAGTCGTATCTTTTTTCAAAGAGGGCAAAAGCCGCTTTTGCGATCAGCATTGGGGATTGTGTAGGCATATCCAATGCCGTTTGCCATTGCTTTGAAAAAAGTGTGTTGTCCCGTATGTGAATGGCGACTCCATCCGCACACTTTTTGTGGACACGGAGTTTATGTCCGATGTCCTGCGTCAATTCGAGAAAGACGGGCCACAGCTGCTCGTCGTTCTCCAAATCTTCGATGGTAGTAATTCCGTGTCCCACGCTCTTAACCGGAGAAATAAAGTCGGCGTTCATAACACGGGATCGGTCATTACCGTTTGCATACTGCCAAAGGGCAATTCCGTTTTTACCGAGCCGTCGGTTCAGAAAGTCAGGATCGGTCTTAGCTAAATCGCCAATGGTTCTAATGCAATAGCTATCTAATACACGCTGCGTTGCCCGCCCTACACCGAGCAAATCCGCTGCGGGGAGTCTCCATATTTTTTCTCTGAAAGTGTCTTTTGCTATGACCGTCACAGCATCCGGCTTTTTCATATCCGAGCCGAGCTTGGCAAATATCTTATTGAAAGACACGCCGACTGAGATGGTCAACCCCAGCTCAAACTTGATTGTTTCTCTTATGTCATTTGCCACCTTTTCGGGTGAACCGAAGATGTTCTCTGTACCACTCACATCCAACCAACACTCGTCCATTCCGTAAGGCTCGACCTGATCGGTATAGCGGCTGTAAACGCTTCTTGCCAGCTTGGAATATTTGATGTACTCCTCAAAGTGCGGAGGCACAACAACAAGGTTTCTGCACTTCTGCTTCGCTTGCCATACAGCATCGCCGGTTTTTATCCCAAAGGCTTTTGCGGCGTAGTTTTTGGCGAGAACAATACCGTGCCTTTCTTCCACCGAGCCGCAGACAGCGACCGGATACTTTCTCAAAGCAGGGTCGAGCATACATTCAACGCTGGCATAGAAGTTATTCATATCACAATGCAGTATTGATCTGCCCAACTAAATCACCTTATTTCTTGGAAATTCTGCGAAACCTCTTGACAAACCAAAGTGTCGTGTTGTATCATATGAACACGACAGAAGTGTCGTTGTTGTGATTCAGATTATAGCACGACACCAATGTCGTGTCAATAAGAAGTGACGAAAAAAGTGTCGTGCTGCTAAAAATAGAAATCTTATGGAGGGAATTGATAATGAAGTTCAGCGACAGATTAAAAGGGCTGAGAGAAAAAAATGATATGACGCAGGAGCAGCTTGCTAAGGTTTCCGGTGTTTCCCCCCGTACCATACAGAGATATGAATGCGGAACCTCTCGCCCTCGCTTGGATGCAGCGGAGAAGCTGGCAAAGGCACTTAATATTTCCGTGGATCAGCTTCTCGGTACGGATGGTATGCTCGTTGCTCAGGCTGCGGAGCAGTACGGCGCACGAGGTGCCAAGCAAGCGCAACAACTCACAGATGAAGTAACCGGTTTGTTTACCGGCGGTGAGTTGGCACAGGATGATATGGATGTTATGATGCAAGCCATTATGGATGCCTATTGGCTTGCGAAAGAGAAAAACAAAAAGTACACCCCAAAGAAGTACCGTTCTAAGAGCAAGCAGGACTGAGTCCCGTTTATGGGACACATTGTATGTTAGAATGGAAACAGGAATAAACTGAAAAGGGGTGAAGCCGATGTATGTAAGCACTTCGGAAATCGTACAAAAAGCAAACTCCATCGTTGCTCAATGCGGAACCCGTGATCCTCTCAGAATAGCAAGGGACTTAGGAATCGAGGTAATGTATTATCCGTTCAATGAACAGCGTGGAGCATACAAGGTCTTGATGCGTAATCGCTTCATCTTTGTCAAAAATGATCTGCATCCGGTTATGGAGAACATCGTGCTACTTCACGAATTAGGGCACGATGCTTTACACCGGGAGGAAGCCACGAAAGTCGGGGGCTTCAAAGAGTTTGAGATCTTCAATATGCGGGACAACCGTATGGAGTACGAAGCCAATCTCTTTGCCGCACAAATTTCCCTATCAGATGAGGACTTCCTTGAACTTGCGGAAAGAGGATACGACACGCAACAGATCGCACGGACATTGAACTCAGATATTAACCTCGTCGCTCTAAAAGCCGATACGCTGATCTCTCAAGGCTACCGTTTGCGCCAACAGGAACACTGTAACGATTTTCTAAGATACGACAAATAACTAAGATGCCACCCTTTCGGATGGCATCTTTTTTATCACCTTTAATCAGCGCAAGCCGGTTTTGTTTTTTTAGCTCAAACCCGAAAGAGAGCGCATCACCAAGTCGATGTCTTTGTTTTCAAGTTCCTGAATGATGTGCAGATAGGTTTTTTGCGTAGTGGTCATACTCGAATGTCCAAGACGGCGGGCAACGCTCGCAATGGAAACGCCCGTAAATAACAGCAAAGAGGCGTGTGTATGCCGTAATCCGTGGACAGAGATGATAGGGATGTTACAGGCTTTGCAATGCCTGCCGAGAATGTCGTTCACCGTCGAATTGTAGACAGTGGAGTTGACAAAGATGGGCTTATCTTCGGGAAGGTGCTTTACCAATTCAGAAAATTGAATGACAGTTTGCCAGTCAATTTGAATTTTCCGCACAGACGACTTGTTCTTCGTAGGCTGGAAGCCGCCCTTTCCCTTGTAGTCCCAAGTCTTGCTTATGGACAGTGTTTGATGGGCAAAGTCGAAGTCTTTCGGGGTAAGAGCCAGTGCTTCAGAAAAGCGCATCCCCGTCTTTGCTACCAACAGGATAAAGTAGTCCCAATTCACCTTATCCTTCAGGTCAAGCGAGATCAGCAGCGTGTGTAGCTCAAATTGATTGAGATACTTGATTTTCTTAGCAACCGGTGGCTTCCCCTTGATGATTGCCTTGCGAGTAGGATCTCTTTCAATCAAGCCCTCATCAACAGCATCAAGAATAGCTCCTTTGAGCTGGTGGTGAAAATCCATCGTGGTTTGGCGCTCGTGGAACTCAGCATAGTCGTTCAACAGCTGCTGATAAGCGATCCGGTTCATATCACATACTCTCAGGTTTGGGACGAGCTTAACGAGCCATTTCTGCGTCATTAGGTACTTATCCATCGTCACCTTTCTGATTGCGCCCTTCTTATACACCGTAATCCATTTTGCATAATATTCACAGAACAAGTCTGTTCGTTTGGTTTCTGTTAGCATCAGAAGTCCTCCATTTCATTAAAAATGGCTTACGCTGATGAAGGGTGATAAGGTGGTCGAGCTGCTGAAAGAAACCTCCAATAGTCTGTTGTTCTCGCATCGTTGGCGGCATCATCAGCTCCATTACAGCCATTTGCTTTCCCGAAACCTCGACGAAAGTTGATCCAGCCCCAACAAGCTCTCCATATCGTTTTAATTCTTCGGTTCGAGAAAAAATGAAGTAAGAGTCAAGCTCTCCACGATGTGGGACAATGGACTGAAATCCCTGATTAGTACAGCCTTTTCGGGTTAAAATAGCTGTTTTCCCGATCCCTGCACGAGATGTAAACAGGACTGTACCAGGAGGAAGCATTTTGGCTGAACTATTCTCATAACCCAAGCCGGTTATCTTTTCCTGACTCGAATTCGCATAGATTTGATCCGCAATTTCAGCAGGTGCATACCAATCAATATCACCGTCCCAATAGCTCTGATTTCCTGTACTTGGGGTTCCACCACCCACAATGTCAGCAATATCTCCCAACTTACGCTGTTCCCAAGAAAAAGTTGAAGTCACAAATAACAGAGAGAAAACTACCTGAGAAGGGCTGCATAAATTTGCACATTTACGCTGATGAAGGGTGATAAGGTTGTCGAGGAGCTTGAAGAAAGCTCCAATCTGCTCTTGCTCAAAAAGGCTCGGCAGATATATTCCCATTGATTCAACATCTCCGGCATTGTAAGACGGTAACGCTCCGACTTGAACCAAGGAAGTCAAATCAACCGTTCCAAACAGAGCCTTTGCAAAGTCTGCGTCCCACTTCGTTGGACTGAGAGAATATGCCATTGTGTTGTTGTCCAAAAGGAACGGAAAACGGCATAAACGCTTGCGATTTAGCATCACAGCAGCTCCAACCTTTGCAAAGAAAATTGCTGGCAATTCCGTAATGGGCGACCACCTATGATCAGCAATCTGTTCTGCTGTAACATAGTTATTAGCAACAATCATTTCATTCTCGTTGCCATCTAAGTTCATATCGGATACTTTGAAGAACGGTACACCGGTTACCCCGCCTTGGTCGGCATCTGGAAAGCCTACTCCAGAGCGAGCTTTACCAATATCACCGAGCTTACGCTGTTCCCAAGAAAAATCAAAAGAGCCAAGGAAACACCTTGGCTCTCTTGTTAAGACCGCATATTTTTTCATTTTTCGGCTTGCTTTAGCGGTGATGGCACTCATTACGGCATATCAACCTCAAATCCACCGGTAAGAATGAACTGCCGCAAAAGCTGATCCGTTTTCATATTGACCTTGGGCGGAATCAACTTGGTTTGTTCATATGCTTCAAAGAACGCTTTTGCTTTGGTCTTATCGACGCTCTTTTTCAGCTCGTCAAACCTGCCAAACTCATTGATAGTCGCTTCATTCAGGTTAAGCCCCATCATATTCCTGAGTTTATCCTCATCAAGACCGAAGATGGTCGCAAAACGGTGAATTTGGTCATCTTTTGCTCTAAACTGATACTCCGTGATGTAGTCACGAAGCGTTTTTCCGTCCTCGGCAATGACATCGCCTCGCTCAATGTCGTGCAGAAAGATATTTGCGTATTTCTGCTCCTCTTGCGTTAGGGCAGCAAAAGTCTTGTGAAGTTCTGCCTTTGCTTGCTCAATAGATTCCTCGGAAGAACCTTCCTGTCGAATCAATTTGAGGTACTTATCGAAGCGACTGTTCATATAATCGGCATCGATAACCCCTGTGTCAATTTCAGTCAGGTATCCTACAAGATCGTATGGTATATCTATGTCTTGTGATCCGGGATCATCGGGAGAAGCGGCGGAAAGCTCTTTATAACGCTGTGCCAAAATCAAAAATGCGTTCTCATCGAACTCCATTGTAATTTCAATCGAATTTCCGCTTTCCTCGTCCTTGAATGAGTAGGTGTGTTTGTCCCACCTAAATCCTTGGATTTTAGCAGCTTCAAGGTATCCGTTGAAATCTCTAAACAGCGAGGCGAACTTAGCTCTTACGGTTCCGTCCGCAGGCAGCTTTTCAAAGTCAGGGATACCGGCATTCTTGAACAAATAGGCAATATCATCAAACACAGCGTTGAGCTTTCCGAGGTTGTAAGACAGTTTTTCAACGAACAGACCTATCGGTCTATCGCCGGAATAGAGCTTAACAGCTTTGCTCACATTCTGCTCCATCGTATGCGGCTTGCGATAATATCTGATAATGCCAAAAGGCTTATCGGGTCCGAAAAGTCTGTTGGTTCTGGAAAATGCCTGAATGATGTTCTCATACTCCAGTATCTTGTCCATATACAGCGTGTTGACCCACTTAGAGTCAAAGCCGGTAAGCATCTGATCCACTACAATCAGGAGATCGAGCTGCTTCTCAGGCTCTCTTTCAACCCGCTTATACTGCTCTTTGTGGGCAAGGCGTAGGGAAAGGTCTTTTTTGAAGCGAGCGTGTGTAGCAATCGAAAAATCCTGACCAAACATCGTATTATAGTCAGTGAGGATTTCAATCAAACCTTGCTCTTTGTAGAAGGCAATCGGCTGCCCCCTGTATTCTTTGTAATCCCCATCTTCATTGCTGATATTGGGGTCAAAAAGGCAACTGATCCTTAGCTCCGGCATTGCAGCCTTCAACAGTCGATAGTAGTCTATTGCTTCGGGGATGCTGCTCGTTGCAAAGATTGCGTGGAATTTCCCGTTGTGACTCAAAGTAAGCCAGTTTTCTTGAATATCCTCAACAACCTTGCTTTGATGCTCCGAGGAAAGGTACTGAGTCTTTGGAAGATAATCTTCAATGCCCTTGACCCATTTACCGTCATCGCCTAAGAAACCAGCCATCTTGACGGTGGAGGAGTCCATATACTCATAGAATATTTTTGCCTTTTTCGGATCGCTGATTGCTTCTTCTTCGGTTGCCGCTTTTGCTTTTTCCAAAGCAACCACCTTGCGGACATCCTTGTCACGGAATGTCAGGACTTTATAAGGATCAAATCCAAGCACATTCTTATCCCTGATACCATCAGCAATGCTATATCTGTGGAGTTCATTGCCAAAAACATCTGTTTGGGCATTGTTTTTCTTTGCATTCTCCTCAAACACCGGTGTGCCGGTAAAGCCAAAGAAGATGGCATTGGGGAATGTTTCCTTGATGATGGATAGCATATCTCCAAAAGTTGAACGATGAGCTTCGTCAACAATAAAAACAAGCCGTTTACCGTTGATTATTTCAATGTCGCTTGCATTAAGTCCTCCGTCCTCATCTCGGATATTGCTCATCTTCTGAATAGAGGTAACAATTAGGGTATCTGCCGTTGCGTTGCTTTTCAGCTTAGTCAAAAGGACATATGTGTTCTCTGTTGCCTGCACGGTTTCGTTCTCGTCCGCAAATGCCCGATATTCCTTGAGCGACTGCGTTCCTAACTCAATACGGTCGGTAAGGAAAATAACCTTATCTGCATCATTGGAGTTTGCAATCAACTGAGCCGACTTAAAGCTCGTCATCGTCTTGCCTGAGCCGGTGGTATGCCAAATGTAGCCACCACGCTGCTTACCGCTGTCCCACTTCGTTTTAGACACAACATCGGAAATTGCGCTGGCTGCGTAATACTGGTAGCTTCGCATTACCTTCAGAACACCGTCAGCATTGTCGGCAACAGTATAAAACCCAATGAGCTGGTGCGCCATAGGGATGGACAGCAGCGAGGAGGCGATAGCTTTCCAATCGTTGATAGGTTCGTTATTGAAGTCAGCCCAATGGAAATAGTAATCCGTATTGAACTTTCCGTCAGGTCCGGGATTCGCAAAATAACGAGTTTCTTCAGGGTTCATTGCAACAAACACCTGAACGAGCGAGAACAGCCCGGTAAAAACGCCCTCATATGAGTATTTCTCAATCTGATTATATGCTTGACTGACGGGGACACCGCTGCGCTTCAGCTCGATATGTATGACAGGCATACCATTGATGAGCAGCATCAAATCGCCACGCCGGTCATTCAGCATTTTTGACTTGCTCGGAAAGGCTGGTTGCTGTACGATCTGATACCGGCTCTGTCCAGCGGCGATTTCTCTGCGATCATATATTTTCAAGCTGATTTCAGTGCCAAAATGGAGCTTGTCGTCAGGGTTATCACGCTTGATGGACACAGTTTTTCCGTTGATAAAGCCATTGAGTTTTAACGGGGTTCTAAGTTCCGTGATCTGCTCAATAATCTGCTGCATTTCGCCATCCGTAAGAGGATAGTTATTCAAGCGGTCAATTCCACGATTGTTATCATACAGGATCTTTGCCCAATTTCGGATGAGGTCTTGCTCGGTTGGGTTCTTGATAACTTCTTTTTCCCAGCCTTTATCCGCCAAGACTTTAATCAGGGCTTCCTCAAAGTCCGCTTCTTTTTGGAATGTCATTCGATTTCCTCCTTCCTGCGATATTGATGTCACACGAACATCTTTTCAAGCATAGATTTCTTGATATTTTGGAGCTTTTCCAACTCACGCTGATGAAGGGTGATAAGGTTGTCGAGGTTTTCAAAGAATAGCCCTATGCGCTTTTGCTCAGGAACAGATGGCATACAAATAACAGTGTTTAGTATGTTATCGTTATAAAGCCTTTTTATGGTGCTACCCTCAATACCAGCCCACTTTACTACTGAGTAAAAACACTTCAAAAATGGATTTGAGAGCCTTTCATCGTGGTTAAGCCACACGATATTTGAATCCTGAAAATACTCATTATTCCCGGCAAATTCAACGGTTCTGCCGATACTGCCCGACGCTGAAATCAAAATATCTCCCTTTTGGGGATAAGGATATTTTGATTTGTATTCTTCAAAAAGCTCTCTGGAAATAAACGCATCAGGATCAGCGCCAAATGTTCCAATTTTATAAAAAGGTATATCTCCAGTTTCTGATGTCTGTTCCTTGAAAATGCGGCGGCACATTGAAACCGAACCTATTTCACCAAGCTTACGCTGTTCCCAAGGGTCAGTAAATCCCTTAAAGCGAATTTCGGGGTAACTGCTGCCATTTTGCGGGAACATCTTTTCGAGCATCGACTTTTTCACATTCGTCAACTTTTCAAACTTACGCTGATGAAGGGTGATAAGGTGGTCAAGCTGGCGAAAACATTGTCCAATCAGCTTTTGCTCATCGAGTGACGGAAGTGAAACAGCTATTTCCATAACCTTGTTCTTGGAAATGTTGTATCGAGAGATGCCCTGTGCCAACAAAATGATTTTCTCTCTTGCAGACTCCGAGCGTAGCATATACGCAAGATAGTAGCTATCTATTTTTTCTGACGGACGAAAGCCAAAGCAAAAGCTGTTGAGGTAGGTTTTTCCCCGCTTTTCAAGCAAAACAGAGGACATTCCCACTTCTTCCGGCGTTTCGGACGAAGTGGTAAATAACACATCCCCAACCTCAACTTCGTTTTGTTTAGGATCGATTTCTATCGGTTCGGTCATTTCGGGATTACTGATCGGATTGGAGAAAACATTCATATAGGTTACAAATCGAGCCTGTCCGTGACCGAAATCCGCTTTCGTTTTTCCTGACAATCCTGTGTATGTTTCTCCTATATCTCCGAGCTTACGCTGTTCCCAAGCGTCTGAGAATCCTTTGAAACGAATTGCGGGAGCATCTGATTTTTTCGTCATTCTGCACTACCTCCCAGCAATTTCTTCAACTCATTAAGTCCCAGCATATCATACTCGTTACCCTCAAGGTCATCGATCATTCCCGAAAGCGTTGCTTCGGTTTCACTGATCTGCTGTTCGACTTCGAAGAAAGTGGTAGCATACTTGTTTTGAAGGGCTTGAATTTGGCTCACCAAGCTGTCGATTACGGTATCAGGCAGTTTGTGAATGCTCTCAATGAGAGGAGCAATCCACTTCTTTTCAAGCAAATCCAAAGCCTGCTCATCGCTCAGACTTTCAATCGTATCCTTTGTTTTTGCCTGCAACGCAGCACTCTTTGCCTTGATCTCCGCCTTGATTTCTTTCTCGCTCTTGACCAAAGACTCTACCTTTTCTAAGAGTGTACGAAGCGCAACGCTTTCAGGAGAACGGTCTTTCTTCAGTTCCTTAATCTTTTTGGATACTTCTTTCGGAACGAAAGCATCGCCTTCCTCGGTGAGAACATCGTTGCAGCTCTCTTTATCCTCCTCTGTCATTTCATCAAGGATAGACTCATACTCAGAAGGGATTTCCGCCAAACGGCTTTCCAAACCGTGAAGCTCGTCCGTTTCTGTGGAGAGCAAAGTCGCCTGTACCAAGTCGAACGGGATAATATGACCTACCCAGCCCTCTTGAACTTCCTGGTCTTTACCGTCCTTTTTCTTGATGACAAGGTTCGGATCGACCTTCTTTGTTGCAGCAAAGCCTTCGGTTTGCAACATTTCGAGGTCGATGGAAATACCTGTCCAATCGTCGTCAAGAAGCTGGAACGCCGCATATTTGTCGATAAGTGGAATTTCTTTCAATCGATCGAAAATATCAGCACTCAGAACGGTTTCAGCCTTAGAGATTTCGATGCTTCCCATCCGGTCGATAAGTTCTTCTTTCAGGAATGCCGGGAAAGTGGAAAAGGCGGCGTTAAAAGCATTCTCAAATCCGACCACATCAGGGTGGCTCTTAATGGCACTCTTAATATCAGGGGTAGACACATTCACATAAGGAATGCCACTCTCGGTAAACAACGCCTTTTTCAGCGCAGGGAACGCCGTCCAGAATTCGCTCATCTCGTCAATTTCTGCTGTCGGGATACCGCCAAACATAGACGCATAGACATCCCAATGCTCGGCAGCTTCAGAGGAATCAACATAGCGAGGAATGTTCAAGTTATAATCATTGCTGCGAATTTCTTCACGACTGACGACTCGTGAAAACTTCGGAATGCTTTCACGCTTAATAAAGGTATCTGCTATGCGTTTAATGTCAGACGCACGGAGCTTGTTATTTTTACCCTCTTTGATAAAGCCCTTGGATGCATCGATGATAAGGACATCGGTATTCTCACGCTTTTGGCGCAGCACCATAATGATGGTGGGTATTCCTGTCCCGAAGAAGATATTTGCAGGCAGTCCGATAATGGCGTCGATATGGTTATTCTCGATCAGATTCTTTCTGATTTCACCTTCCTCACCGCCACGGAATAGTACGCCGTGGGGAAGAACGATTGTCATAATGCCGTCCGGCTTGATATGGAACAGATCGTGAAGCAGGAAAGCATAGTCGGCTTTTCCTTTGGGAGCAAGTCCAAAACGAGCATAACGAGGATCACCCTCTTTGTTGGACGGGTCCCAAGCCTGCGAATACGGCGGATTGGACACGACCGCATCCACATAGAGAGGATTATAGGTATTTACCGGATCATTTTCGTCAAAGTACGGCCAATCCTCCTCAAGAGTATCGCCGTTACGAGTGACGATATTATCCGGTTTGATGCCACGCATAACCAAATTCATCCGGGTCAGGTTGTAGGTGTTCTCCTTCAACTCCTGAGCGAAGTATTTGATGTTGTTGTCATCGGTCATATACTTGGCAACGCTCTGACCAATATTGATAAGCAACGATCCCGAACCGCTTGTCGGGTCGTAAATCTTGATTTCGCTTTTGCCCTTCAAGTGGCTTGCAACGATTTCAGACATCAGCAGAGATACCTCGTGCGGGGTGTAGAACTCGCCTGCCTTCTTTCCGGCATTAGCCGCAAAGTTACTTATAAGATATTCGTAGATAAAGCCGAGAACATCGTAGTCCTGCTTGCCGTCCATAGGAATATCCTTTATCAGCGTCAGAAGTCCGCTGATTGCTTTTGTTTGTGAACCGGAGCTATCGCCAAGTTTGGAAAGACCCGTTTGCAAAGTGTCGAATACCTTATCAAACACCTTTTTGTGCGTGTTGGAAATCAACCGGCTGAACGCAGAGAGCGCATCACGGACATTTGAAACATCAAAGTCCTTGCCCATCGAGAGCCAAGTAGAAAAGAGGTCTTTATAGGCAATAAAGTAGCCAATATTCTCTTGAACCCACTTAACCGTTTCATCATCTTCTTCTGATACGGTTTTCAGAAGTTCGTCGTCATAGTCATTTTCCTTCAAGAATTTGACTTCTTTATCAGATAGATACTTGTAAAAGATAAAGCCAAGTATGTAATCCTTATATTCATTCGCTTCGATTTTGGAGCGCATTTGGTTTGCGGAAGCCCATATTTTCTGAGCAAGCTGTTGCTTATTCATCCTGTGAACCCATCCTTTTTCTTTTTTTAGGGCATACTACCCCACTGTTATGATACAACAATTAGTGTCCCATAAAACGGACTCACTTCTCGTCGGGAACAAACTCCATAATGTCGTCAGTCGTGCAATTCAAAGCTGAGCAGATTTTTCCCAACACTTCAGTGCTTACATTTTCATCACGACTGAGCTTATTGATTGCGTATTTAGTGAGTCCAGCAGCTTCCTGCAAATCTCTTTTCTTCATATCTCGATCAAGCAGAATGTGCCAAAGTTTTTTATAGCTTACAGCCATCGTATCATTCCTTTCTCTCAACCTGCGAGTAAGTCCTAAAACACATCTTATATTATAGCATATAATCCCGAATTAGCAACAATAAATCCCGAAATTTCAAACTTACTTCCCATATTTCACACCTGAATAAGCTCGACTGCGACCGGATAGCTTGGGAACAGCGTAAGTTTGAAGAAATCGCTGTGCGATCATCGGTAATATGCTCCGATGATACCCTTCCAAGAGTTGAATATGAGGATATAGTGTCAGGGACAGGTCGGCTCAACAAAGACATCTACGCCAAGCAAAGTAGCAAATCAGGCATCGTATTTCATCAAGGTGATGTCCTTTACGGAAAACTCCGCCCATACTTGCAAAACTGGCTTTTGCCCACATTTGATGGGCTTGCTGTGGGCGATTTTTGGGTATTACAGCCTCAAAATGCTGATAGCAGCTTTCTATATCGATTGATTCAGAGCCGGCAATTCGATGAAGTAGCTAATCAATCGACCGGGACGAAAATGCCGAGGGCAGATTGGAAATTGGTGTCCAAAACTGTGTTCTCCATCCCGTCAAACATTAGTGAGCAGGCTGCTATTGGTACATACTTTACAGCACTCGATAGCCTTATCACCCTTCATCAGCGTAAAGGAAAAGCAGCCGTTTCCGGCTGCTTTCTTAATTGTTCCAGTTTAGAAAAAAGTTCGGCGCAAAGCCGAACTTTGGAATTATTTGGACAAGCCTCTAACCAAGAGATCAAGTACATCATAGACGGTCTTTCTATCCTTGGTGGAAAGTTGAGAAACTTTTGCGTCAAGCTGATTATTCTTCTCAGTTACACCCGCATCAATGACATCGCAAAATATCATATCAGCAGAAACACCGAGTGCGTTCATAATATCAATTAGCGTTTCGACTGACGGTATCTTTACGCCTCTCTCGACAGCACTGATATAATTTGAACTCACATTCGCTTTCTGTGCCAAATCTTCCTGACGCATCTTTTTTGCGTTTCTGCATTTTCTGATATTCAGACCAATCGTTTCGATGTCCACGGGAACCACCCCCTTCAGCGTTACTATCGCACTATTAGTATTATAATCGACAACACGCACGCTATACACGGTCGTGTAGGCATAATCTAACTCTATTGGTTGTAGTTTTCTCGATTATCTGCTATAATAATTACACCTATAGCGTTATTTTAGGTCTGTTAGCGTTTGTGCGATGAAGATGGAGGGGTGGCTATGACTGTTATTGTTTGCTTAGATAATGCGAATGGGATGATGTTTAACCATCGTCGGCAAAGTCGAGATGCTAATGTTGTCAAGGATATTTTGAAAACTATCAATGGGGCTTCTTTATTGATTGCACCTTACTCTGAGTCATTATTTTCTCAAGCAGAATGTAGCGTTTCCATCAGCGAAAGCTTTTTAGCTGACGCCGATGCCAAAGACTATTGTTTTGTTGAAAACACATCGGTTGCTGAGTTCAAAGAAAAGATTTCAAGGTTGGTCATTTATAAATGGAACCGAGATTACCCGGCAGATTTCTATTTTGACATTGACTACGCAAGCGATTACAAGCTCGAAACTACGCTTGACTTTGGTGGCACCTCTCACGAAAAGATCACGAAAGAGGTGTATGTCAGATGAGCCTCTTTTCTAAAAAGCCGAAAAGCATAGCGGACTTTGAGAAAGAGATCGAGAAGCTCCGCCAAAAGAAGAAACTCTCTGCCCGCAATTCCGAGCGTTTAGAAGAATACGAAAAGCAATTATCTACTCTAAAAACTGCGGAAGAAGCAGCGCAGAAAAAGAAAGCACGGCAAAAGAAAATTGCCATTGGCTCTATCGCAGCTTCGTTAGCCCTCGTCACTTGTATTATCATAGCCGGATGTATCTCCGAAAGCGGAACGGTTGAGTCGCCAGCGGTATCGCCGGGATATACCATTTCGGATTCCGCTAACGGAACGACAACACCATCCGACACAGGCTCAGACAACTCATCCTCCTCAGAAGCATCTGCATCGCCGACAACAAGCAATGCAACCACTCCCGCTAAAGAAAGCAATTCTTCTTTTTCCATTAGCGATGTACCTGCTTATTCCGGTTCGCCATATGCTGTAATCAATAACAACATTCCGTATTTTACCGAGAGCGACTATACAACCAGCTCATATGATTAGCGCCTATTAGGAAAACACACTGTCAAAGGGGTTTGTAGCGGGGGTTAGCCCGCTACTGCGGTATCTTCCGTAGTGTTGATTTCAATGTACTCGGCAATCTTGCGGAGCTCGTCAGCAAATTTGAATTTCACGCTGATATTGCCGTTTTCATAGACCTTGATATAGTCCACAAGTTCAACCAAGATTTCACGGTTGAGGGCTTCAATGTTCTGATACTTCATAAAGGCTACCAGTGCAGGATGCTCGTTGTCCACACCGTTTGCCAGTTCTGCGCGTTCAGCGTTCAGCCGGGTAAGCACTGCGGAAATATCAGATGTCTGCCGTTCATAGTCGGCCTTCATATCCCGGTATTCCTGCTGGGTGATTTCACCGTCTTTCCAGTCCTGATAAAGAGATTGCTTGTAGCGTGTTATCTTTGTCAGTTCCCGCTCTTTTGCAGCTATCAGATCGTCCAGTCGGTAAGACTGGCTTTTTTTGATTGGAGCGGAATTGATCTGCGTGACGATTTCCGAGTAGGAAACAGCCAAATGTACCTGATGCTGTACAGCGAACAAAACAGCAGCCTCCAGCCGTTCATGCTTGATTGAGTGCATGGTGCAGGCTGTCCGGGAACGGTTCTTGTAGGTTGAGCAAGAATAATATACATTGTTGTTCTTGCCAACGCATCGGGTAATGGCCCGCCCGCAATCGGCACATTTCAGAAAGCCGCTGAATAAATGTACCTCACGGCCTTTCGGGGAAGTACGGGTATCACGCTGTAAGAGAGCCTGTACCTTGTCGAAAGTTTCATAGTCGATAATGGCCTCATGCGTTCCAGCCACTTCCACCCATTCCTCGCGTGGAACAGCTTCAATCTGGTGTACCTTGTAGCTTTTCACCCGGCTCCGGCCTTGGGCTAAATCCCCGGTGTAGGTCGGATTGGTAAGAATGGAGTGGATCATGCGGACTCCCCACATAGGATCGTCATACCCTCTTGTCGAAACAGGCAAGCCCTTTTGTACCTTGTAAGCCGAGGGGCTCGGTACGCCGTGTTCGTTCAGGTACAGCGCGATAGCACGTTTTGATGACCCTTGAATAAGCATTGTGAAAATGAGTTTGACATTTTCAGCAGCATCGGGATCAACAATCAGCCTGTGCTTGTCCTTTGGGTGCTTTACATAGCCGTAAGGAGCAAATGCTCCGATATACTGGCCGTTGCGCCGTTTGTAATCAAATACCTGCCGGATCTTTTTGGAAGTCTGATAGCAGTAATTATCGTTCATCACGTTTGTAATGGGAACGATGATATTTGAAACGCTGTCGGGGTTCTTGTAGCTGTCCACATTCTCAGCAAGGCTGATAAAGCGAACACCCATTTGAACAAACAGGTTATCGATCAAACTTCCGGCATCGCTATAATTTCGTGCGAAGCGGGACAGGTCTTTTACTATAACGCAGTTGATTTTACCACTCATGACATCCGCCAAGAGCCGTTGAAAATCTTCACGGTTGGCGTCCGTTCCAGTATGACCATCATCCACATATTCCGTGATGCTTTCAAACTCGTCAATGTTGCGTCGGTAAAAATCGTTCAGTAGGTCACGCTGGTTCTTTACGCTGTTGCTATCGTCTTTTCCTTTTTTCAAATCTTCCTTTGAAAGCCGGATATAGATGCCCAGCCGCCAGCGGCGGATTGTGTAAGAGGGAGAGAAACTCTGCTGATACCCTCTGTTTTTTGCTCGTGCCATTGTTCCTCCTTCCCTATCACATTACACTTATATTATAACTCTGTCCGGGGAGGACAACAAGGATGCCTCCGCTTCGGGACACTTTGTCTCGAAGAAGCAAAACGAGCTGTAACCGAAGTTACAGCCCGCTTCTTTGCCGCAGCAGGAAATCCGTCAGCTTATCTTGGAGAGATGGCCCGCTTTCAGCAAATTCAATTTTCACGCCAACGCCACCGATGCAAAAGCAGTATGGATTTTTGACAGTCTGCAAAAATCGAGTGATGCGCTCCTTTCGGGAAAGCGCATTGTCAAAGGTCATACCGCTCACATCAGGCAGGGACTCGGCAGCCACCGCGCCAATGTCAACGCTTCTCATTTGTTCAAGTTCCTGTGTAGTTAATTTCACGGTAAACCTCCTTCGCAGATTGATAGAACGCCTCCCGCTGTTTGGTGGGGAAACGCAACAGGCCAGCACCACCGGGATGCTGGCCTGTTGCCTTACTCCACCTTGGGACACTTTGTCTCGAGGTTTATTATAGTTTTTGAATATTAGAGAGCGCCGCACATATTTACTTGGCCTGTCCAAAGACAATCGTTATTTTCTGTGCGGCGCTCTCAACGCAAGTAAAGCGACAAGCCCGGAGGAACAGGCAGCCAACCTGTTCAGCGCCGGATCATGGCCTTGGGATGGCCGGGCCCATTTACAGTGTTGGTGTTGTTCGCTCAATCTCTTTTGGGAAATGTCACCGCGCACCCACCGTCTGGCTCCCCGTACTTACTCAGGGTTGCCGTTATTCCCTTGCGTTAGGAAGAAAACCTCCTCTCATAAACCGAGACATTTTTTCATCAATTCCAAGTGGGTTAAGAAGAAAAAATCAAAAAGTTTTTTTCATGCGTTCAAGGCCACGCTTGATCGACTGGCGAATAGACTCCTCATGTACGCCCTCGGCCTCGGCAATTTCCTTAATCGACTTGCCAAGAATGATATGTGCGTCAATTCTGCGGCCCTGGATCTCCGGCAGAGAATTGAGAGCGTTCCACAGACGAAGAAAGGTTTCCATCCGTTCAAGGAGCTCCTGCGGGGTCGGCTCATGCAGGCAAGCGGAATACTCAATCCCGTCATCGCAGTCCAGAGAATACTGCGCCTTATGCCGGGAGAGCCGC
>OHUR01000354.1_pt1 | contig 19408 bp, 16 predicted proteins | sample 1579251 | NCBI WGS metagenome assembly OHUR01 (sample SAMEA3882528, study PRJEB24775) | human gut metagenome | biome: human-associated habitat; feature: intestine environment; material: feces | place: Netherlands | collected 2009/2010
AATAGCCTGTTCTGGCACCCCAACGTGCGGCATTTACACCACTTAAATCCTCGGTAGAAAATACTTCTAATTTCATTGGGTCATAAGGCGAATCAATATTTCCATTACTATCTCTCGTAATTCTAATATTAGGATTATTTTTATCAGTTACAAGATAAATATTGCCAAAACCAAAACCAGTTGGAGTTCCACTTATGCAACTATATATTGTTTTTTTCATACCATTTGCTGTATTTATTAATGAAAAGTCTATATCTAATGGTGTCGCATCAGAATTACTTTCTCCCTTAAGAGGACCCAAAAACTCTTTACAAACATTTCCAATATCTAATGATACTTCAAGTGCATCTATATTACCTATACATCTTAAAAGGTCACCATCTTCAAATGAAAATGTTTGCCTTTTAATTACATTACTTTCTCCTAATCTTTCGGCTTTTTATAAGAATCTATAATATAATTATTTAAACTTTCAAAAGAATCAAATCCAGCATAGTAAGCAAAACTTCTAATTATTCTATCAGGTAAACTATGTCTATCTGTTGGAGAAAATTCTTTACTTAAAACTCTAATCTTATCTGGTAATGATAAATTATCAAGTGTCATGTTTTTACTTTGAGTTTTATTTTCTTGTAATACCTCTAAATGGGAAGAAAAAATATCTAATATATTCTTTTCTTCAAAAGTTAATGATTCAAAAGTTCTTTTACCCGATACTATATCTAAATATAAATCATTTCCTACTTTAATATTATTCATATAATCTATTAGTGATCTATCAGCAGAACAAATTGATATTCTTAATAAATCATTAAATACCATTTGCATTCTAACATCTCTATCAGAACCATTTCTTCTTAAATAGGCCATTCTTTTTTCTAATGGATTTGCATTTAATAAGTCAGGTGAAATTCTACTATTTTTATCAAAATTAAATGTCGATTTATTAAAATTTGGATATAGTGTCTCAAAACATTTATAAATTTTAGCAAATAATGGAAGATTATTTTTTTCAAAGATTTTTTCTATTTTTGCAAATACTTCTAAAGGATCATCTTGTTCTAATGCACCATCAATAATTTGATCTCTTAATTTATAAGCTTCTTCAGAATTAGTTAATTCTGATCTTTTATACAATCCATAAAGTTCATCTATTTTATCTTCAGTTAAATCAAAAAATCTTTTCTTTATATGTTCAATCATTTTATCAGTATTTTTATTTTGATAATGTTTTAATTCAATCATTTTCCTTAATTTTGCTATTATAATAGAAATATCTTCATTATTTTTATTATTATTTTTCAACTCCCAAAATCCATTATCATAAGCTGCTTTTATAATTTCATCTGTTAATATCAAATCTGGAACATAATTTAAGTTATTAGGATCTTGTTTCACAGCATACATCATTACTTTTGGATTTTGTTTTAATTTATAGGCTGCTTCTTTAGCATCAAAAACATAATTTCCAGTTGATAAGGCTATATCTATCATTTCATCTGTTAATATAAAATCCGAAACATAATTTAAATTATTAGGATCTTGTTTTACAGCTTCCAACATTATTTTTGAGTTTCGTCTTAACTTATCATTTGCTTCTTCAACATTAAAAATATACTTTCCAGTTGACAAAGCTATATCTATAATTTCATCTGTTAGTGCTTCTTTTGGAACATAATTTAAACTATTAGGATCCTGTTTTATAGCATACAGCATTACTCTTGAATTACATCTTAATGCATAGCTTGCTACTTTACCATCAAAAATATACTTTTCAGACGATAAGGCTATATCTATCATTTCATCTGTTAGAGCCTCAGCTAGAGCATAATTTAAATTATTAGGATCTTGTTTTACAGCTTCCAACATTACTTTTGAATTTTGTTTTAATTTGCCACTTGCTTCTTTAGCATCAAAAACATAATTTCCAGTTGATAAGGCTATATCTATCATTTCATCTGTCAATATCAAATCCGAAACATAATTTAAATTATTAGGATCTTGTTTTACTGCATACATCATCACTTTTGGATTATCAAGCAAATCATATGATGATGAATCATTGAACTTGTAACCACTATCAATTGCAGTCTTTATAACCTCTTCTGTTAAGGCTTCTCCTTTAGCATAATTTAAATTGTTAGGATCTTGTTTTACAGCATATAACATTACTTTTGGATCTCTTTTAAGTTGAGATATTATATTATTTAATAATGAATTAAAGAAACATTCAGACTCTAATCTCTTAAAATCTTTTTTTGCAGCCTTAGTTATTAATTTTGTTATAGTATCAGTGTCTCCTAATGATTCTAAATCATAATTATTTCTGATTATTATTTCTAAAGCTTTTTCATTAGACATTGTAGACATAGTTATTTTTTTTATAAATTTGGTTATATTCATATCTATTACCTCTTCTAGTATAATTTTACTATAATTTATGTGATTGTACAATAAATTTTATTAATTTTGTTAAAAATAAAAAGAGAAACTATTTCTCTTTTATATATCTATATCCATCATAAGTAATCATATTCCTACTAAAAATAATCTTATTCTGAATAATATTATTTATATTATTAATATAATTATTATCTAAATTATCACTATGTTTATTATTTAGACTATTATATCTACCCCTATCAGTAATCCAAGATAAATTATCTAAAATAACCATACCCTCACTATTAGATAATAGATCAGAACCTGCAAATAATCTAGAATCATATCTAATATCAAATAAATTATATATCGTAGGTAAAACATCAATAGGCATACCAGTCTTACTAATATTAACATTCTTCATCTCACTATTATATATCACAAGAGAATTATGATTAATCTCAAATAACTCATCTCTCTTATAACTAGATAATTCATTAATCTCATCTAAATCTAACCCATAAGGATAATGATCCGCTAGCATAACAATTACCGTATCCTTAAGAATACCCTTATCATCTAACTTCTTAATTAAACTTTCCATTGCCCTATCAAGTTCAATCTGTGTAGCAAGATAAGCCTTAGCCTTATCACTATAATCTAAGTCTTTAACCATATCCCAATTCTTACTAACAATACTATTACTCTCTTTATCATAATCAAGATGTCCTGATACCGTCATATAATAAGTCATAAAAGGTTTATCACTATCAATATAATCATTAATACTAGTATTAATCATCTCAATATCACTCTCAGGCCATATATCACAGTTAATATTAAGTCCCATATTACATGCCTTAAAATTATCAAACCCTAAAGACTTAAGATATTTATATCTATTCTGAAAATAACCATTATGAGCATGATAGGCATAAGTATTATATCCTTTATCTTTAAATACAGTAGCTAGTCCATAAGGAAAACTATTCTCCCCACTCTTCCACTTAGTTAAAGTAGCATAATTAGGATATAACCCCGTAAGAGACTGAGCTTCTCCTCCAATTGTCGATAAATAATAGGGTACATAAAAATTATCAAAAGTAAACCCATTATGAATAAGTCTATATAAAGTAGGAGTTCTCTCCTCATCTACTCCAATCTCACTATAAGATTCTGCTACTACAAAAATAAGATTCTTATTTTCAAACATCCCACTATATTTATTCTTACTAGTACCAGGATTATCTTTAATATATTTCTTAATATCCTTATTTAATTTATCACTATCTAAATCCAAATCAAGAATATTCTTATCATAAACAAATAATTCATCATTATCATCATTCTCTTCATAATTAACTTCAATTATCTTATCATCAAACCCAAATATATTCCTATATATATCTAACCCCGTACTAGATAATACTCCCATCTTCTGAATACTAAGAGGAATATTATTTGTATTATAATATAAATCATATAAAGAAATATCACTATTATTCTTAGTACTATTAATATATAATCTATAAGATAAGAAAGATAAAGGAATAAGAATAATATAACCAAATAAATACTTCTTATTACCCTTTATATCAAAATCTAGTTTTCTTCTAAAAATAATAAGTAAAATAAAAGGTAAAAAGAACAATACCAAATAGTGAATATTACTAACAATAACCTTAATAGTCTCTCCTGCAAACCCCATAGCCTGATCAGATAACTTAAAACAATCTAAAGAAAAGAAAGTCTGTAAGAAAGCTTTAAATATCGTCTCTAAAGCAAACCAAAAACAAAAAATAAAATAAATAATATAACCAAATATTCTATTTACCTTTTCACTCCATATAGTCATTAAAATAGTCATAACAAAAGAAACAAATAAAGAATATATAAGTATACTAAGTACTTCACCCTTAGAATAAATATCAAAAGAGATGAGAGCAAATACCATCTCAAAAAATACTAACACCAAATAATTTATTCCATTAATCTTTAATATTTTCTTCATCTTACCCTTCACCTCTAATAAGTATATTATTTCTTTTTATAATTATTATAAAATTCTTCTTTTAATTCTAAGAATCTATCTTCTTTAATAGCTTCTCTTATCTCTTCCATAATTCTAATTAAAAATCTTAAATTATGAATAGATAAAAGTCTTTGACCTAAAGTCTCATCTGCTACTAAAAGATGTCTAATATAAGCCTTAGTATAATTCTTACAGCATTTGCAGTCACAACTTTCATCTACTGGCGTAAAATCTTCTTTATACTTAGCATTTCTCAAATTAATCTTACCATCTCTAGTAAAAGCATGACCATGTCTAGCAAGACGAGTAGGAAGTACACAATCAAACATATCTACTCCTCTTTCTACCCCTTCAAATAAATCAGTAGGTTCTCCTACTCCCATTAAATATCTAGGTTTATCTTCTGGTAAATATTTAATACCATATTCAATCATCTTATACATCGTTGGTTTATCTTCTCCTACTGAAGTACCACCAATAGAATAACCATCAAAACCTAATTTAACCGTCTCTTTACAAGACCATTCCCTTAAATCTTCAAATTCTCCTCCCTGTACAATACCAAATAAACTTTGATTAGGATTATTAAAAACAGCCTTCCCTCTCTTAGCCCATCTAATAGTTCTCTCAACACTATTCTTCATATATTCATGAGTTACAGGATATGGAGGACATTCATCAAAACTCATAGCAATATCACTATCTAATTTATTTTGAATCTCAATACTCTTCTCAGGTGTTAAGAATAATCTCTCTCCATTAATATGACTCTTAAATACTACTCCCTCTTCACTAATATCTTTAGGTTTAGCCAAACTAAATACCTGAAAACCACCACAATCAGTAAGAATAGGGCCATCATAATTCATAAACTTATGAAGCCCTCCTGCTTTCGCAACAATATCTTCTCCTGGTCTAAGCCATAAATGATAAGTATTAGATAATATAACACCTGCTCCTATCTCTTTAATTTCTTCTGGATCAAGAGTCTTAACCGTAGCCTGAGTACCTACTGGCATAAACATCGGAGTCTCAAACTTACCATAGTTAGTCTCTAATGTTCCATATCTAGCCTTAGTATCTTTATCTTTATGTAATAATGTATATTTAACTTTCATTATACCGCCTCGTTTCTTACTAATTATACCAAATATAACTATTAAAGTAAAGATTATTTATTCTCTTCCTTCCATGAAATGCCAAGGTCATTTCATGTCATTTCTAGCCTATAGTCTAGAAATGAATATCATCCATATCTATTATATTCACAGTTAATACCTAAAAGAAAGAAAAGAACTAGTATCACTAAGGATGATGATATTAAATATCCTGTCCAAACGTCCTAAACGGGCAGTGATATAATTTCTTTTCACTACTGATTATAGCAGAATATTGTTTTAATATCAAAACATAAAACCATATGAGCAAGACAGCAAGGCTTGCTCATACCATGGAAAACTTAAGTTTACTTAAGGTTGAAATGGCTAAAATAAATATATTATACTTTTTCTAAAGTATTATCTAATATAGAATATAAGTATATAGAAGTATCTTTATTAAATGTATTTTCAATATAATTTTTATATCCATTTAATTGTTTTAAATAAGCATTATCATTGATATTCTTTAACTTATAATCAATTATCTTAATATTATTATCATATTCTAACATTAAATCTATAATACCATGATAAGTAATATTATTATCTTCATATATAAATTCATATTCTTTATATACATTAGCAGTTCCTATATCTACTTTATCTAAGAAATTAGTAATTATTTCTTTATTTTTGCCAGTTAAATTACTAGTATTATTAAAATCAGTTAATTCAAATAATTCATGTATTTTCTTACCATAATCTAATTTAGATTCTTCTTCTTTAGTGATAAGATGAATATTCTTTTTAGAAAAAGTTTTTTCTTCTTCTTTTAAAGTATTTATATTTATATTATTTACTTCTAAAATATCCTCTACTTTATTAAGTAATGCTTTATAATTACCATTCTTTACCATATTATAATTTTTAGATAAATTTATATTTTTTATATCTATATTAGTATAATACTTCTTAGTTATATATTCTAAAGAATACATAATGCTAGCAAAGCTATTATACTTTTCTCTAATGCTATTGTCTACTAGGTCATTTATATATGTTTCTTCTTTATTATTTTCTGGTAATAAGAAGATCATTTTTTCTTTGGCTCTAGTTAATGCTACATAGAACAATCTTATTCTTTCACTAATATTTTCTTTTACATAGTTTCTATAACTTAAAGTATGATAAATTGTATTATATAAGAAATTATCTTTATATGGAATTATTATTCCATATTTATCATCATAACTAAATTTACTTATGGCTTCTCTTATATTAAATTTACTATATAATCCTCCGTAGTAGCAGATATTAAATTCTAATCCTTTAGAAGCATGAATAGTCATTATCTTTACTGTGTCATCACTATTATCATTAAGAGTAAATTCTATCTTTAAATTACTATTAATGATATCTTCTAGATATTCTTGATAACTATATATATCATAATCTAAATTAGTTAAATTACTAGTTATTTCTTTTAATTTTTCTATTCTAAGTACATTAGAAGAATAATCTCCTAGTAAGAATAGCTTATTGTTAAAGTCATAACTATAAGTAATTATATCTATTATCTCATCTAAACTAATAGTATCTAATTTCTTAGTTATTTCATAACTTATTTTATAAATATCACTATCTTTATAATTATTATTTAAAAAGTAATCAAATAATGTATCATCATCTATATTGAATAAGAAACTTCTACCAAGAGATATAAATAATTTTTTAAATTCATTATCTATAATATTACTCTTTAGTTTTATTATAAAACTTATAATATTTTTAATTATGGTAATTACTTCACCATCTGTTAAATTTATGGACTTATTTATAATGGTAGGTACTCCATTATATTCAAGTATCTTCTTATATAATTCAAAGTATTTACTACTGTCAAGTAATATAGCAAAATCGCTATATTTTATTTTTCTAATACCATTGGTATCTTTACCAAAGGCTAAGTAGCCTTCTTCTACTTTCTTTTTAATATCACCCGCTATAATAAAGGCTTCTACTTCTTCTTTTTTAAATGATGTATCATTTAAGTAACTATATACTTCAAAGTTATTATTTTCTTTATTATCACCTTCTCCTTTATACATTAGATTACCATATACCATTTGATGACTCTCTTTATAGGAGGCTCCTCCTATATCATCATCCATTATCCGATTAAACATTAAATTTATATTATTTATTACTTCTTCTCTACTTCTAAAATTCTTATTTAGATCAATTTTGATACCACCATTATTACTACTATAGGTATCGTATTTATTCTTAAATATATATGGATTAGCATTTCTAAATCTATAAATAGACTGTTTAATATCTCCTACCATATAGACATTATTACTTGATATATAAGAAATAAATTCTTCTTGAACATCATTAGTATCTTGATATTCATCTATTAATATTTCATTTAAATTATTCTTTATTTCTTCTCTTACTAGAGTATTTTCTTTTACTAATTTTATAGCTAGTCTTGATATATCTGAATATTCAAAGTAATTATATTTCCATTTATATTCTTGTACTCTTTTATCTAATTCTTTTATGATATTAATAATTTCTTCGGTATATTCTTTAGTTTTTAATATACCTATCTTTATGCTATCATAATTATCATATATTATTAATTTTTTTATTTAAATTAGCTCCTTTAATAGCATCTTTATTTTGTTCTATTCCTATAACAGTATTAAAGTTATGAGCTAAATAAATACCTATAGTTCCAGAACCACAATATAGATCAAGTAATTTATTGCCAGTTCCTGCATATTCAAGTACTTTATTATACAATTTATCAATCATATTAGTATTAACTTGAAAAAATGAGTCTGCATACACTGCATAAGAATAAATACCAACATTAATTATAATGTGATCATTTCCATATACTTTTATATTGTTAATAAAAATGGAATTAACTTTACCATCTAGAATACTAATAATACTAGAACTATTAATATCACCTTTGATAATAACCATTATATCATCAGTACCTCGAATAACAACTTCATTAACGCCATCTAAGCAAATACTATTAAGTAGCTTAATAACTTCATTGATATTATTATTAACTAAATAACAGTAATCTATATTAATAAGGGTATCTCCCACTAATGATAGTTTTCCGTTCTTAATTCTTAAAGTTATTTTATTACGATAATTATATGTGTTATTGGCATCATAGATAATGGATGGTTCAATATTCATATTACAATATTTATTAAAGATGTTTTTAACTATTTCTTTTTTATATATAACACTTTTATTATATGAAATGTGTTCTGTATTACAGCCACCACAAATATTATAATATTGACATTTTGGTTCTATTCTATTAGGACTTTTTTCTATGATACTTACTAGTTTTCCTTCATTTATTTTCTTTTTTTGTTTTGTTATTCTAATATTAACTACTTCATTGGGGATAACTTTATCCACAAAAGTAACTTTATTGTCTATTTTTGCTATACCTCTCATTTCATGAGATAATTTATCTATTTTTACTATCATACACATCACATGTTAAGTATATCATAAAATGAAAAAGAAGTCTATGACTTCATTAACTCTGCTATTATATCTTCCATAGTTATTATACCTAAGAATTTGTTTTCTTTATCGGTTACTACTGCCATGTGTGCTCTAGCAGCTTCAAGAATTTCCAAACAAGAAGCCAAATTAGTTGATTTGCTAACAACAATTGGATCTTTCATATTTCTTTTTATACTTATTGGTCTATTATTTAATATTTCATCTAATAAATCTACTTCATATAATATTCCCATGACTTTACATTCTCTATTTATAATTGGTATACGATCATGCTTATCTCTAAATATGCAATTTTTTACTTTTTCAGATGAATCTGTATCATATAAAAATGACACATCTTCACTTGGAACCATCACATTATTTACTCTTAACTTTTTTAATAAGACGGCTTTTTGTATAAAAATACTTTCTTTTTCTTCAATTACACCTTCTTCTTTTATTGTTTTTACTATTTCTACTAATTCATCTTTAGTAGCTGTTACTTTGTGATTGTTTTTTACTTTTTTTTCAAATTTTCCTATTGCTTTAGTTAATGGTAATAGGAGTTTTACCATCCATTTTAATAGATTACATAGTTTTAGGGCATAATCTTCTGCATATTCTCTTCCTATTATTTTTGGTGCTATTTCAGTAAAAACTAATATTATTATTGTTAAAATTATTGTTACTAAAGGTATTATTTTATCACCATATAAATTAGAAAAATAATATGTTGTTAGAGTGCTTACTAGTATGCCACATATGCAATTTATTACTAGTATTGTAGTTAATGTTTCAGAGTAATTAGAATATAACTTATATACTACTTTAGCAGATTTATTACCTGTATCTGCTAGTCTTTTTATACGAATAATGTTTAAACTAGTAAAGGAAACCTCTAATATTGATAATAAAGCTAACATTAATAATAATAGTACTATTATTATAGTCATAATACCATCCTTTCTCTTGTTATATTAAATTCTTCGTTTTGATATAATCCTATTTTTTTGTTTTTTATATTTTCAATTAAATAATCATATCCTAATTTGATGAACTTTTGCTTATTATAATTATAACTATAGTAGAAATTGTTATAATCAAAGACTAAAAAGTGTTCTTTTTCTAAATTATTTCTTAAATAAAAATTATTTATTTTTAATTTTTGATTAGGAAAGTATTTATTAAATATTTTTTTATAAATTATCGATAGTTCATATGGTTTTGTGTTATTGATGTTGATTATTTTTTCAGTTATAGTCAGTATTTGTAATAATAAATTATCATCATTATAATTTATATATTTTAATTCTTTATCTAAAAAATATTCTGTATAATTATCATTTATATATTTTATTTTCTTATCTAATTCTATGTTGTTATTATATTTATCAAAATGTTCTGTTGAAAAACCTGCTTTTATATTAGCTATATCTTCAAATAAATTTACTATTATATATGTATTGTTTATATAAATTTTATTAGCCATGTTACCTTTTATATCTGTGCTTACTACTTCACTCTTTATGCCTATTTTGGAGCAAATATATAATAAAATTTTAACTATAGATGATCTTGTTATGCTTTTTTTTGATAAAGCTCCCCAAATGTTATTTAAATTGGTAATGTTATTCAATGATAATATTTCATTTTTTGATGATAGTGTATTTATATCTATATTTAATTCTTTACCTAATGCAATATATATATATCTTACTTTTTCTATATCTGATAAATTTTGAGGAATATCTTTTATAATACTATCTATTAATAATTCACCTTGTTTAAACATATTATAATCTGCATAAATAAAGCCTTGTTTTCTGTTTATACTCTCTGAATATGAATAATCTACTCCGTTAATTAAAAAATAATTATTAATATTATTGTCCACTATATCTATTGGGATATTTATATATTTTGTTTCTTTAGTTATTTTAGATATATCTTCTTCTTTGTTTATGCTTACTATACTGTTCATACTATCACCATAATAATTATACTATATAAAATTAAAAAAAGAAAGTAAATAAACTATTAGTTTACTTTCTTTCTAAAAATTTGCTTCTGCTGTTGAATCAGCACTAATTGTTGCATTAAAAGTTTTGCCAAACATCTCGTTAGTTACTAAATTATTATCTAACCATATATAAATAGTAAATGTCGTGTAAGATGATGTACTTGATAAACTGTAGGCATCTACTACTTTAACTTTTGTATTTGCAGTTATATTTTTGAAACTGCCTGTTTTGTATGCGGTAGTGCTGTTATCTACATATACCTCATATTTTAAAGCTTCATTCGTATTTAATCCATCTATGGTCTTAGGAGTTATATATATATTAAATTTGCCCGCTAAACTATTATTGCTTAATTTAGCTTGTACTTTACCAATTAAACCTCCACTTTTGTTAGTTGATGGTGACAAATTAGTAGCAGTTATATTTTGAACTATTTTATAATCAATACTAAATTTACCCGTGCCTGTTGTTAAATCTGTTTCATTTTTAAGCAATAAATAAGCATAGGTTGCTCCTGCTACTAGAGCGATAAATAATACTATTCCTAATATTGTTCCTATTATCTTTGCTTCATTCTTCATAATTTACCTCTCTTATTTTCTATATACAGAATTTACTTTTATTAATCCAGAAAAAGATTTGTTCATTAAAGCGTTTTGATTACTGCCTGTTTCTTGTAGCCATAATCTTAAAGCACAATTATATGTTTTTGATACATTAAAAGTACTATTTTGAGTGCTTAAGGTGCCTATTTCTAATTCTGTACTAGTAAAATCTGCTCCTGTACCTGATTTTATTGTAGTAGTACTGCTGCCATCATTACATTTTAAATCATATTTAAAATCACTTATTTTTAATGCTGTATCTATTGTTATATTTGATATAGATATTTTTACAGCGACATCATATCCTCGTAGTTTTGTTGCATCTGGTATTAAAGTAAACTTCGAAGTACTAGCATATTTATCTACATCTGTAGAATTTATAGGAACTCCTGTTTTTAAATTTATATATTCACTTTCACTAAATACAACTGAAATATTTGCATCAAATTCTCCAGTTGTTGCAGTTACTGTGGTTCCATTTGATAGCGTATAATATGCATATGAGCTGCCTAACATACATGCAAAAATAATAGATGTAGTAACAGTTAAAACAAAAAGCATGTGTTTAAATTTCATTTTATATCACTCCTATCTATTATTCTTCCATTATTATAATACCATATTTTAAAATTATTATCAATATTATTTTTTATATTTCTAAGTTGTGATAAACAGCTTGTACATCATCTAAATCTGTTAATGCATCAATTAAATTTGTTACTTTTTCAGTTGTTTCTTCATCTAATGATATATAATTATTAGGAACAAATGTTACTTCACTAATTAAGAATTTATCTATTCCTTTCTTTTCAAGAGCTTCTTTTATTTTTATAAAATTACTTGGATCGGTATATATTACAAAGCTATCTTCTTCTGATATAAAGTCTAATATATCTAATTCTAAAATATCTTCCATTAACTTATCTTCATCATAGGCTTTATCTAGTACTATTACGCCCTTTCTTTCAAATAAATAACTTACTGAGCCGTCGGTTCCTAAATTACCACCACGTTTTGTCAATGTACTTCGTACGAATCCAGCGGTTCTATTTTTATTATCTGTAAGACAATCTATCATTATTGCTATACCACCTGGTCCATATCCTTCGTATCTTATTTGTTCATAATTTTCACCAACGCCTTGATTTTTAGCCTTGTTAATAGCAGATTCTATATTTGCTTTTGGCATATTTTCTGATTTAGCCTTTTCAACAACCATTCTAAGTGATGGATTATTTTCAGGATTAGGATCTCCACTTTTAGCAGCTACGTAAAGTTCTTTGGCTAACTTTTGAAAAACTTTACTTCTTTCACTATCTATTGCTCCTTTTTTTCTCTTTATTGTTGACCATTTACTATGTCCTGACATATTCTTTCCTCCTTACATATTACTTATTTATAATACTCTTTTTCTATTGTCTTTGTCAAGTATATTTATATATTTATTATTTTATATAGCTTAATATTGCTGGTCCTAATATTATTAATAATATTAATGGAATGAAGAAGAATACTGATATTATGCTTATTTTGGTAGGTATTTTAGAAATGGTGGCTTTGACTTCCATTTTTCTTTTTTCTCTTAGGTAATCTACTTGATTATACATAGTACTTATTATGCTACTTCCATATATATTTGCTTGAGTTAAAGCTAAAATTATATTATTGATACTATCAGAAGGTATCCTGTTTTGCATGTCAGTTAAACTTTCTGTTAAACTCTTTCCATACTTGGTTTCTCTAAGTGTTTCTTTGAATTCGAGTGATAACTCATCTTCAATGCTACTTGTTGTTACCAATATTGCTTCAGATAGATTTCTTCCTGTTTGTAAAGACAATGTTAATACTTCAAAAAAGTAAATTGCTTCAATATCTAGCTTTTTTCTTCTTTTCTTTATTTTGCTATCTAATACTATTTTTTCTAATAAGAAATAATATATAATTGAAACTATTATAGAAAGTATGTATCCATATTTATAATTTATTAGGATAAAAAGAAATATTATTATAGTAGTAATAAGTCTTATTATTAGAAATTTTTCTGTTGTTAATTTTGAAGATATTCCTAATAATTTTATTTTATTATTTATCTTGTTTATAACTCTTTGGTTATATATCTTTTTAGATATTTCTTTATTTTTCATAATTGGTTTCCCTTCTTATACATCTATTTTTGTTATCTTATTTAGTAATATTACATAAATTATAAACATTAATACTATTGTTATTATAATCATATATCCTAAAGTTGATGAAAATAATGGTGCAAAATATGATGGGTTTAATATATATATTATTAATATAAATATGATTGGTATTACTAATAGTACTCTAGTTACCATCTTAGGACTTGCAGAGATGTTTTTTAATTCTTCATTTAATTTCTTTTTATCAAATAATGTTCTTTCTATGGATGAAAATACTTCAACGATATTCCCACCTGTTTTATTTAAAATAGTAAGTGATGATGATAAAAATACTGCTTCTTCTAAGTCTACTCTTTTGGCAAATCGTTCAAATACTGTGTCTACTGATAAGCCATATTTCATATCAAGATACATTTTTTTAAATTCATCGCTTATTGGCTCTGGTAATTCTTTAGCCGCTATATTTAAAGCTTGTAAGGTACTTTTCCCTGATTTAAATGCATTATTCATTACTATTATTGCTCTTAATAATTCATTTTCTATTAATTTTGTTTGTCTTTTATAGTATATCTTCAAAATTATATCTAATAAATAGTAACCTACTATTATATCTATTACTATAGCTAAAATGTTTATTCCTGTTGTAAATATACCTGAAATGACGGCTAATAATACAAATAATATCATTATTATTATTTTATTAGTTATAAAATCTATTGCTGATATTTTGTCACGATGACGATATTTTATATATTTTTCGTATTTTTTTGATTTCTTTTTGAAATAGTCTATTTTTAATAATATTTGTCTATTTTTTTGAACAAATATTAAATATTTATTTTTTATTTTATCAATTAATGGTATGCTTGCGTCTTTTAGTGGCTCTAATGAATAGTAGGCTATTCTTTTTTCTTTTTTTTCTGCTACTGCTTGTCTTAATAGTATGATGATAATTATAAATATAATTATCACTATTAAGAATTGTATTATTTTATCTATATTCATAATTATCACCTTTCTTTTATTCGAATATATCTTTTATTTTAGTAAAGCCCTTTCTTAGAATCTTGTCATATACTTTTGGTTTTCTTTTATATAAGCCAAATTCTCCTACTACATTTCCTTCAGGCGATAATCCTTTTTGTTTGTATGTAAAGATATCTTTTACTATTATTTCGCCATCCTTAATTCCTTCTAATTCACTTATGGAAGTTATTTTTCTTTTACCATCTGATAATCTGTCTATTTGCACTATAATATCAATGGCATTCTCTATATAACCACGAACTGCTGATACTGGTATTTCCATTTCATTCATTAGAATCATTGTTTCTAATCTATTTAAGGCATCAATCGGATTGTTGGCATGGAGGGTTGTCAACGAACCTTCATGCCCAGTATTCATAGCTTGCATCATATCAAATGCTTCTTTACCTCTTACTTCTCCCACTATTATTCTATCTGGTCTCATTCTTAATGAGTTTCTTACTAGATCTCGAATTGTTACTTCACCTTCACCTTCATAATTAATTAATCTAGTTTCTAATGATATAACATGATTTTGATGTAATTTTAATTCAGCTGCATCTTCTATGGTTATTATTCTTTCATCTTCTCCTAGAAATCCTGATAAGATGTTAAGGAGAGTTGTTTTTCCTGTGCCTGTACCTCCAGATATTATAATATTTAGTTTTGCTTCTACTGCTACCTCGAGGAATCTAGCCATATTTACGGTTAAACTACCACGGCGAAGTAAATCATCTATTGTTTCTAATTTTTTATTGAATTTTCTTATTGTTAAGATTGGTCCTTTTAAACTAAGAGGTGGTATTACTGCATTTAGTCTTGAACCATCTCTTAGTCTGGCATCAACCATTGGATTAGCAGAATCTATGGTTCTTCCTAATGGCTGTACTATTCTTTGTATGGTTCTAATGATATGTTTGTCATTTATAAATGATACTGTTTCATCTTTTACTATTTTACCATCTATTTCAACATATATTTCATTTGGAGCATTAACCATGATTTCTGTTATGGCATTATCTTCAAGTAAGGGTGTTATGGGGCCATATCCAGTTATTTCATTTTGTATTAAATTAAAAACATGATTTCTCTCTAAATTACTTAAATCATATCCAACTAAGGCTGAATCTATTTCATTATTTATATAATCTTCTGGTAAAGTATCTTCTGGTATATTTTCTTCAATTAAATTTTGAACAATCTTTATTCTGATACTTTCAAGTAAACCTTTATCTCCAAATACTTCATAATCTTTAACATTTTCGTTATTTATTTCTATTTTGGGTTTTACTTCAAAGGCTTCAGTTAAACTCTTTGTACTCATTTTTTTGCCTCCTTACCATGACTATCATCTATTAGGTCCAGAGCCATTTTTTTCATATTATTTATATCCTTAGAATGAAATAAATTAATACTGTTATTTAATGTCAATATTTCTCCTGATATTGTATATTTGTCTATATTTTTTATGTAATAATTTTTAGATAATGTATAATCGATGTTGTTTTTTATTATAGTTCTTATATCATATAAACTCAAATAATCTTTCCCTATATCTCTAGAATTATTCAATAATATTAAATAATTTTTCTTATCTGTATCTTTAAAGATACTAATTAAACTTTTCATATTCTTTAAATCTACAATATCGTTTGTTATAATAAATAATGTCATATAAGAATAGTCTAAAGCTGTTAAATTTATTTCATCTAATATATGATATGTGTCTACTAATACTACATCATACTCTTTTTTTGCTAAGTCAAATATTACTGGTATATATCTACCTGATACTTTTGCTCCCATTCTTGGATCTTTTGGGCATGCTAATACATCTATATTTTTGTTGTATGTTGTTACATATTTTTTTAGTTCAGTAAATCTATTATTAGCCATACTATCAATCATTGTATATATATCTTTTTTATTTTTTACATTAAGACTTGCTGCTATTCCTCCAGAGTATAAATCTAAATCTATTATTAATACTCTTTTGTTTAATTCACAGTATATTCCTGCTAAGTTAAGCGTCATGGTTGTTTTTCCAACTCCACCTTTAACTGATGAAATAGTTATTATTTTTCCTGCCATACTTACACTATCCTTTCTATTTCTTTTTGATTATTTATTATTTTTCCTTTATAATGACTTATAATTTTTACTAAATTGAAATTAAACATTTTTCCTATTATGCTTTTTGCATCTTTTTCCATTTTTATTTCTATTTGATTTTCTTCAATAGTTACATATATATATTTGAGATTGGATGTATTTTGCTCAATTAAATTTTTTAAATCATTTTCTGTTACTGTATCTATATTATTTAATCCATATTCAATTGTTAAATAATTAGTATTTGATAATCTGTCTTTTTCATATATTGCATTACCTACATCATATACAAGTGTTAATATAAGTAAAAATATTGGTATTATTAAGACAAACATAACTAAACTTTGTCCTTTATTGTTTATCTTCAACATTAGGTATTTTCCTTTCTACTTTTACAATATATGGATTGCCTAGCACTCTATTTAAGCCTGGTGTTATAATATTTACTTTAGTACTAATTTCTACAATTGTATATTTTTCTTCATTTGTTAGTTTTATGTCTACCTTTGGATATTCTTTTTGTATTTCTTCTATTTTATTATTATTATTTAATAAATTAATTATATCAATGCTGATGTTTTCTAATTCATTTTTCTTATTAAATATCATTCCAAAATCTACTATTGAGAATAATATCATAATAAATATAGGTAAAATAAGAACAAATTCTACTAATGCTTGACCCTTTCTATTCATATTGTTACTCACTCTCCCTATTTTCTATTTAATTATACCAAATAATAAGAAAAAAAGAAAGATTTTTTTATCTTTCTTTAATTTTTCTTATTTGTTTTCTTATTATCTATTTTTTGTTCTTTTTTTATTTCCACAGTTGCAACTTCTTGTTCATCTTTTTTGAAGATAAGATATAATAATCCAAGAACTACTAATATTATCAATATTATTATTACTACTTTTTCAGCAGTGTTACTATTTCCTTCTATCTCTGTTAATGCTTCTTTCTTTTCTGATTCTTTATTAGCGGTTATTTTATATTCCCTTGTACTTCCATCTTCTGCTGTTACAGTGATAGTTACAGTGTTATTACCTTTTTTGAATTTTTCATTTCCTGTTATTTCCACTCTGGCTCTACTATCTTCTGGAATTGCTTTTATATCAAGAGATGTAACATCACTTTTAACAGTTATTTTATATTCATTAGTTTCTTTGTTAAATGTTATTTCATAACCATCTATTTCTAATGATTTTAAATAATTATTTGATGAATAATAATATGTGACAGGTGTAGCAACATTTTCAGGTTTTGCTTCTTTTATTATGTATACTGTGTATACTTTTATAGTACCATCTTCTGCTACTACTGTTATGTTAGCTGTTGTTTTATCATCAGTTAACTTATATTCAATTAATCCATCTATAGTACTAGTTACATCTTCAAGACTTCCTGATAAAATTACACTTTCAGTTCCGTATGGAACAGTTAAGGTGTATACTGTTACATCTTTATCAAAAGCAATATCAAAAGTACCAACACTAGCTTTTAATGAACTTAAATTATTATTACTACTAATTTTTCTTATAACATTAACTTCAGTTGTTAAATTTTCAAATTCTTCAATATTTTCATTTTTTGCAATGCTTCCACTTAATGTAATTGAATCTTTTCCTTCTTTAATAGCTGTGAATTCTAATGTTAATAATACTTCTTCATTTTTTAAATCTGTTCCTACTGCGACTAAATTATTATCTTTAAATGTACCTATTAAATTTGAATTATATGTAACATTTGTTAATTTTAGATTATTACCTGTAGTAACTAAAGCATTAATACCGTTTATGTAATCACTAGCATTTTCTGATTTTACTAATACATTTAATTTAAAGGTATCGCCAACATATATTTCTTTTGGTAATTCGCCATATACTAGACCTAAATTTGTATTTACATCCCCACTAGTAGCAGGATTTAATTCAGTATTTAATCTCATTATGTCCTCAAAAGTTAATAGTCCATCTTCATCATTATCTTCTTTTATGACATCCATAGATAATACTTTGTTACCTTCTAAATAATCGTTCATAGTTGGTTTCATATCATCTTCATTAAAATTATTATCATTATTATTGTCACCAATTACTACTACTGTATAAGTAACTTCTGTTCCTTTTTTAAACACTAATTTATAGTTGTTTTTTACTTCACTATTTATTACTTCTTCATTTGTTAAATCTAACAATTCATTATTTTCGTCATAGATAGATAATTCTATATCTGTATTAATTAAATTACCTAGTATTTCTTCAACATGAGTTACTTTATCGGAGTCATTATAGCCGATTGCCTCTTCATATAGATAACCATTGTGAAAATTAAGACCTGTTAACCCAGATAATTCTCTATCATTATCTTTATTATAATTAATGCTTGCATTATAAGTATAATTTATTGTATTTATCACTTCATTATTTT
>OHUR01000375.1_pt1 | contig 18730 bp, 25 predicted proteins | sample 1579251 | NCBI WGS metagenome assembly OHUR01 (sample SAMEA3882528, study PRJEB24775) | human gut metagenome | biome: human-associated habitat; feature: intestine environment; material: feces | place: Netherlands | collected 2009/2010
CAAAACCATGAGTAAGTTAAGTGACGAGCAAAAGCAGGCCGCCCTTGAGGCGGGGAAGCAGGGCATGAAAGATGCCTACGAAAAAAGCAAAACTAAAACCGGCCTGAAGTGGTGGGAACGCCTTTTGTGGGTAGTCCTGGCAGGGGCGGCCTATGCGGCTTCCGCTTTGCTGGGTGGCTGCGGTCATTCCGTGGATGTCACCCCGAACCGCACCGAAGTATGCAAGGACGGCTCCTGCCTCGTCATTGAGCAGGGGCATATCTCCTATAGTCAAGCCCAGCCGGTTACGGACGTTCCGCCCGTCGTGCAGGTAATTCCCTCCAAAAAATAAGGCCATGTGCAAACCCCTCAAGGAATATCTGGGAGTGATCCGCGATTATACGCGTGAGATCGTCACTTTCGGCGGTTTTGTGATAGCCGTGTTCATCTACCTGGATTTCCGCGAGGTGGTGAAGGAACAGGCTACCAACGCGGCCCATACGGCGGAGATCCTGCGGACGATGGATACCCGTCTCCAGCATTTGGAGAATTACCACCAACAACAGCTTAAACAGCGAGATTAACTCCAACTGTAAAGTTTTTCTTACCAGTTCCAACTATTTAACAATTAAATAATTATATGATTATCAAGGAATATCAGGAATTCAAACCCGTCCAGCGGGCCCTGGGGCTGAAGGCGGATGGGTTGCCGGGGCCTAAAACGCTTGCCGCCGTGGCTCTGAAATTGCGCTGTCATGAAATATGGTCCGCGGTCCAGGCCGCCGTGAACGTGCCGCCTGACGGCATCCCCGGCCCTGCCACGGCCCGCGGCATTGCCGCCGCCTTGAACATTGCCCTGCCCCGATCCTGGCCCTCCCAGGCAACCGTCCGGGCCGGCCTTTCCATTTTTGGCCGCCCTGGGGATGAAAGCAACCTTGTTTCTATCGTCCCCCCTTATCCTTTATATTATGAAGGAAGGCCCGTGAAAACGATCCGCGTGCATCAGGCGATTGCCCAAGACGTTCAGACGGCCCTGGCGGAAGTCCTGGTCGCATATGGCCTGGACCGGATCCGCGCGCTTCACCTGGACCAGTATGGCGGATCCTACAATGACCGCAGCACGGCCACCGGCAAAAGCAAGAGCATGCACGCCTGGGGAATTGCCCTGGACTTTGACCCGGAACGGAACAGTTATTCCTGCAAGGCCCCCCATGCCGGGCTTTCCCGCCCGGAGTGTGAAGAGTGGTGGCAGATTTGGGAAGCCCATGGAGCCGTTTCCCTGGGCCGCGAACGGAATTATGACTGGATGCACCTTCAGTTTGCCCGGCTGTAAATGTCGGTGCTGTGAATATCGGAAAAAAGAAAGGCGCCCTCACAAACGGGGGCGCCTTTTTGTTATTTGGTTAAAACGGCTTCCGGATTCCGTTCCAGGATCTCCAGAAGTTTAGCGGCGGCTCCTGATGGGGTACGTTCACCGCTTTCCCATTTTTTCAGGGTAGATATGGAGGTTCCCAGGAGTGCGGCAAATTCTTTCTGGCCCATGTCCAGGGATTGCCGCAGTTTAGCAACCTTGTTTTTTGCAATCCAATTCCGCCGGGATCCCGGAACCACCACCCGGATCCCCCTGGCGGGAAGATCATCCCCCAGCGCGTCCAGTAAAGCTTCTTCCGCCTGATCCAGTTCGGCATTGACTTCTTCCACGGTTTGACCGCTTACGCAGGGATAAGGGGTAAGCTCCGGGAGTTTCCCCAGATATTTCCCGTCCTCGTCGGACCAGTAAATGATTCTCGTGTAGTGTTCTTTTGTTTTCATCATATGTTCTTTCTAATTTTTTGTCAGGGATGAGAGTGGAGGAAGGGTTATTCACCCTTCCTTTGTTTTTTGGCTTGCTCTGTCAGGCGTTTCACGGCTTTTTCCTGGTAGTGGTCGGCATCGTCCCCCAGTTGTCCGCTAAGGACCCATGACAGGGAACCCAGCTTGAACACCCGGTGGGAGCCTTTACCGGGGAATTCTTTGAAACCCGCTTTCAGAAGGTCTTGCCTCAACTCTCGTTTCTTCCTTGGCATGAGTACAGATTAGTACATTGTGTTCCTTTTATCAAGAAAAAAGAACACTATGTGAACTTTTTTTATTTTCATCGTAAAAAAGGCCCCGACTGATGGAACAGCCGGGGCCGATTGTTTAGAAAGTGAACATGTGATGTTCGGCAATCAATACGCCTTTACTGTGCCCTTTCTTCCGGATTTGTCAAAAGGTGTGTTTTATATGAAATCTTGTACTATAACTTAGTAAAATGGAACACCAGAATAATAGTATTACCAATTTAACAAAATATTGGTAAGTAATCTAACATTAAAGAATATTCCTTATCTTCCCATTCAGAATTTATTATTTCCGAACCGTTTTCGCACTTTTTAGCATAGATAATTTTTATATCCTGTCTCTTTTTTATCTTATCAGACATCCTAAGATCTTGGTACCATTGCCTAAGATCCATTTGTTCACGAGGGAAATTAACACCTATGATCAATCCAGTAAGATATTTCATCATGTGACTAAAATATAAATTTCCACGTTCATCTTTGTAAATTGCTTCCTCTACAGGAACAATCATACGTTCCTCCTGTTCCTCTTTCCACTTTAGATCTTTCGTTGTAAATAATTCCTCTAATTTACCAAGAGGAATAGCATTTGATAATGGTGTTTTATTAATACCAGCTTTTTCACCTTGCTTGTAAACGACAGGCCACTGAACCTTAAAATCATCATAACGAACAGGATAAAGACGCCCCAAATAAGAAGATGCATCTTCAGGAAAACCAACAATATGAGAATATCTTACTCCATTTTGACACCTCAAGGAAACATTACAGCTAAAAACAAGGCACACTCCGTGCCCTTTATCAGCATATTTTTCCCATAGATGATTAGAAGTACATAAATTAGAAAAACAAAGAATCCGGTACGGTAAATTTTCAAGATCCCAATTTCCCTCATAACCTTCAGGAATCCACTCTTCAAAATCATTTGTATTAGCTACATCCGTTCCTTTCAACTGCCATTCTGTAAGAATTTTTTTCGTTATTTCCCATGACTGATATAAAAAAAGGTTTATTTTTCTTGGTCTCATTATAAGGTTAACAAATTCATCCCAATATTCGGGATAAATTTCTTCATCAGAAGCATACCAATAAAGAAAATATGGTATGTTAAGCTGTTCTGCAAACCATTCTTCGTTATGTCCTTGTCGTTTTAACCATTCTTTAATCTCTTGTTTTGTTGCCATAGTTATGATTTTTTCAACATTTGCGGCGCAGATTTCCGGAAGGCCTTTTCCTCATTCTCATAAAGAAGGAATTTGAGGGCAGGTACTCTTTCTCCATCCATTTCAACATGTCCGTTTGGAATCGCTTTTATTTTTAACAACGTGTCTTTTGTGATGCCCTTTTTCGGAATTCCTAAAACAATATATTTGACGCTTGTGTGTTCATGGACGCAATTTCCATCATAATAAGAATAAGGATGTACCAGGATTCCATTTTTATAAGTTCCATATACGGCCAGCTGATAATATTCGGAACGGTTTAATTCATTCAAGAAACCACGCAATTTTTCCTTTGTCTGTTCTTTTTCTGCAGCCTGTTTTTTCTTTTTTTCCAATGCTTTCTCTTTCAGAGCTTCCATCTTAGCCGTTTCCCTGGAAATCGTTTCCGGAGTGATGCCAAGCGCAGCTTGATGTTCCGGAGCCAGTTTTGATATAGGAATGCTTTTCGTTCCCTCGTCATGACTGATTTTTGCCGTCAGGCCGCCTTTATAGGAAACAGTAGCGTTCTTGTAAGTGTCATTACCGATAGTCAATGTTGGAATAGTCACATTTCCTGCAATGGCAGGAAGAGCCAAACAGGACGCTATCAGTACAGAAAACAGATCTTTTATCATGCGTTCGTGATAGCATAATATGCCGTTTTCTGTCCAGAAATAACATTTTTCTGTGGTTTTTGGTTGCTAATAGAAAAGAAGACCGTTAATGAAAAATAGTTATGATTACGGTGACTTTGCCATTTGATGAAAATGATCCCATGTATGCGCGGAATTGCGGGAGCCGGAAAACGGATGTCTATTTATTTGAGATCGCCGGGTATGCGCTAGCTTGTGACATGGGCGGCGTTTCTCCTAATGCGGAACATATTCCTGATACCATTAAGGGATTGACGCGCGTCAGAAAAGAAGAAGGAGCATCAAACGTATTATTTGCCCTGAAGGAAGGGAAAACCGCACGGGAAATTGGGGAGCTTGCTCTTGACATGATCAGGAAGCGGAATGACATTGAGACGGAAACGGAATATTTATTCTATTACAACCATTTATGGGTAAACATGCTTCGAAATTTCTTCGTTTTCGCTGGTGAAGAAAGCGCAACACGGGAAAACATGTCCTATTTAGCGCAATTTTTACCGGACGAAAAATTTGCATGGTACCCTTTCAACGCAATGCGGCGCATGTTCACCGCGTATTTTGAGAATGAAGGGAACCGTTTGCGGCTTCTGCTTTTTCTTAGATCCCTGTGCCGTGGGACTGTGCTCGCGCTTTCTTCTTACCATGTGGAAAAACAGCTTCAGGGAAATTATGAAGAAGAAAATTTCCCGGCCTTCAGGCGTACATGGTGCCAATTTACGGGCAAGTCATCAACAGGGCCGCGAAAGAACCTTGAAAAGATTGTGGAGATGTTGGGCGGCGGGGTTGTCGGGAAAGGTGCCCGTCCTGATTTGCTGATCTGGTGTGAAGAAGGGTCTCCTTCTTACAAATATGATAAGATAGGCGGGAAACTTGCTCATGCCTTTGAACCCGATTCAGGCACGCTTGTCATTCCAGAAGAAGTTTTCTGGAAGGAAGCAGAAAAGGAAACAGGAAAGACTAAAGAACAGATTCTGGAAGAGGTTAAGGGATAACTAAAAATTTGAAAAGGCCGGCTTCTTTCCCTGATGCCGGCCTTTTTCTATTCAATTTTTAAACTATTTTCTATGTTTTTTTTGAAATAAAACAGGATTCAAAGAACTATCTATTATAGATTTTGAGCAATCTAAAGTAGAATATAATGTCATAAAAACAGTTGCTCGTAAAATTGCATCTGGGATTAGTCCTAGCAGAATCGCAATGCATGATTTTTCTTCTGGAAAACTAAAATAAGATAATATTGGGGTAAAAAACATGCTAGAGTATGCAAGAACAATCATAAAAAATTGTTCATATATACTTCGTTTTGCCGCTTTTTTAGAACCATCAAAGTGATAAGGTTTTTTATAATCAGCTTCTAAAGTAAGAAGCCTAGATATAACATAGGTTATAGACGCAATATTTACAGCAAATAGACCAAATAAAACAGAAAGCGCATTTTCAGAAAAATATTCCTGTATAGTCTCTACAGAAAAATACTTTTCTAATACTACAGAAATTTCACCAATGGCAAAGCATATGAAAAATTGTAAGATAAAGGCTTTCATGATTTCGACAGTCTAAAAAGTTTTCTTAACTTTGACAAAATTGAAATCCTTTCTGTTTCGAGATTTTCCAGTTCTCCCATAATTTTCTCACGTACTGGTGCCGCAACTTCTTCCTGTTTTCCAACTGGAGAACTCTTTTTATTACTCCCTTTTAACCTAAATTTATAGTCTCCACCTCCCGCTTCTACATGAGAAACAAGATTTTTCAACTTATCATTTCCCTCATCTAGAACAAGTGCAGTACTATTTGCCGCTTTCATCGCAATATTCCCAGTAGATGAATTAGTTGTAGATAACAAAGTAGACATTTCTAATCCTATCATACTGGTAAGTTCAGACATATTAGGAGCACTTACCTCAAATTCTACTTCTTTGATATCATCTTCATGCTCTTTTACAAATCTCCAGAATGTTGAAGGTTTCTGGATTGGATTTATTTTCACTATTAAATATTTATCTTTAAGCAATTTATTCAATTGCTTTTTCAAGGCATTTAAAGGAGTATTTAATAATGTACTAAAATCTCGCTGTTGCTCGATTGCTATAACTTGTATATCTTCATTTGTGTCTATTGCCATCCATATAGAAGGCTGATGCGGGACCAATTTTTTTTCGAAGTTTTGTTCAACTCTTTTTGTCCTCTGTGCTTGTAAACGAAAAAGGTATTGAGAGGAATCTGAACTTTTATATCCTTCAATAAATCTAATTTTATGCAACTTTGTTGTTTGTTGTAAAAAATTTAATGCCTCTCTAAAAAAGAAAGTTTTATTTTTTCTTAAATCGTCAACTGTTTCGATTCCATTTAGCATATCAGGAATAAAAGAACGCATATCAGGAATCACTTGATATCTATAAATCAAAAAATTTCTATTCTTATTATCCATAATTATATTATTTTTCAATAAATTTAGTTATCTTTATGTTCACTTTGCACGAAAATCAACATTCCTATCTTTTTTTATTTTCCAATTTTAGCAAAGGCAAAGAGTTCATGTAATATCGTTTCAATTCTGGAAAGCCTTTCTTCTGCAATGAGAGCACGACGTTTCCAATCTTCTGGAGCAGGTTGAGGGGTATCCAGAGAGGAATTTTCTGGGGGCGGTGGGGTGATTTGACCACCACTAAGTAACCATTGAACAGAGGTATTAAGAATAGACGCCATGTCTTGGATTACATCCATTTTTGGTTGCTGGGCACCGGAGCAATAACGGGACATTGTTATTTCTGAAACTTTTATTCTTCTCGCTAACTCCTTTTGTTTCATACCAGAACGCCGAATTGCCGAACGAAGCCTATTAGAAAAAGTTTCATTACTTTCATTTATTTCTTGCATTTCTTACAAAGATTGTTAAGATTTCTAACATGTCCGTTACACGGGAAAAACCGTTTAGCGTTCATAACTTAGCAATTTATCAGAAAATGAACAAGGAATGCAAGGTTAAAACCGTTACGGCGCAAGACTTAGCGCTTAAAGGGTATTCTATCAACGAGGCTGCGCGGTGTGTTGGTGTCAGCACAACCCACTTAAGTAAAGTATTAAAAGGAGAACGGCGAGGAAGTACCGCTCTTTTAGAACGCCTTTCTAATTTGTCCTCAGAAAGAAAACCACGGCCATGTTTAGTGAAATATTAATTAATCAAACACAGGAGAACACCCCGTGTTCTCCTGTTGCCTCTATGTCAACCACCAAAAAGAACACCCTGTGTTCTACTGTTGCACTTGGCAGCAAGAAAAAACTCTCAAACGTCCTACATGTGAGAATTTGGAATCAAGATTCCTTAGATCTTCGAGTTCTTGCGGATGCTTTAGGAGTTCCCATAGCAACTGTGCTAAGGCAGGCCGTTCATTACGGTCTGCCAACTTTGAAACAATCCTTGAGTATATCCGCAGAGGCGTCAGCCGCGCCCATACCGACGCCTCCCTCTGTTTCCCCTGCCCCGGCGGCTTCCTTAATGCCGTCTGCTCCTTCACCGGTGATTATTGCCGGGGAAGACCCTGACCTGAATTTGAGATAAACAACCGATTGCAAACCATGAAAACAAATACAGCATTCAATCCGGACACCCCTGGAGGTGGACGGAACATCAAGATCGCGGACGACATCATCAAAAACGTCATCAACACGGCGCGGGAACTGGTGGAAGGTCTGCCGCGTGAGCAGCTGGAAGCGTTGGCCGGGTCGCTGGTTACGGAAATTCTTCTGGCCCAGGGCCTGGGATGCTCTGAAATCCCCCTGAAGAATCTGGAACAAATGATGGGGATGACCGGAGTTTATGCGAAATGCGAATTCAAGCCCAGCAACGAAAATGGAACAAGTGAATCCTGAAAGCGTGGTGGCCGTGGGGAACGTGCAAACGGCAGGGGATCAGATCAAATATCTGCCCCGCTTTTGCCGCCTGTATGATTTGCCCAAAACGCCGGGCCTGTTCCTGCCGGACAGCGCCCCCAGCAAAGAAACGCTGCGGACCTGGCGCAACAACGGAACGCTGGTCATGGTGAAAATAGGATCGTCCCTGTTTGTGGATCTCCACATGACCTTGAAAAAGAATAAAATAAAACTCGGAGTGCTTAACAGTTAGCATTTTTTTATGAGCAACAAATATGCCGCATGGTATTTGCGCGTGCAGGTGAAGGATCTGGAACAGCTTCCCTTTCATCCGCCGGCGGAAAATGAGGCGGGGGAAGGCTTGCCCGCTGATTTTCCGCGTGAGGAATTCACGGAGGATCAGCTTGTGCTGCTGGATGAATACTACCACGCCAAGCGGGAAGACGTGGTAAAACAGTTTTTCCGGCTGCTGCGCGTCCATCCCGGCAGCATGGATTTGACCCTGTGGCATCTGGCGCTTAATGCCGGCATCCTGGTCAAGCTGCTTGGGATAGGGGATCCCCGCTCTTTTACCTGGCGGGAACTATGTGACCGTTTGGGCGTGGGGGAAGATGTGCTTTACAGGCACAAAAAAGAAATTCTGCGTCTTATTGATGAAATAAAGAAATAACTGTTCATCTTTTATGAAAACATATATCAAAGAACGCCCCATTCCCTTTTCTGCGGATATGGTGCGGGCGCTGCTGCAAGGCTGGAAAACACAGACCAGCCGCACGCGGGGCTTAGAACGTTTCAATGGGTGGCCGGACTGGAAAATCCCCCTGGGGGAAGATGCCTGGGAACTATGTCATTTCACGGAAGAAGAGCCGGGAATCTGGCGCGCCGTTTTCCAGGATCCGCGCGGGGAATGCCCGCCTGGGCTGGATCCTGTAGTGAAATGCCCTTATGGGAAGCCGGGGGAACGGCTCTGGGTTCGGGAACCCTGGAAAGTAGGGCTGTTCCTGCCATGGGGCGGCTTTGAAGTGGAATATCTGTCTGACGGGGCGCGGAAGGTATGCCGCCCGGACGAAGCTGCGGAAGCCTGGCAGGAACGCCTGAAAGAACAAAGCCTGGGAGACTGCCGGAAAGCGGGGGTAAAGCCCTGGCTGGACAGATCTGTCTTGCGGCGGCGTCAGGCCATGTTCCTTCCCCGTTGCGCCTCCCGGATTCTGCTGGAAATAACTGATATTGAGGTCAGGAAACTAAAATCCATCACCGCCGAAGAAGCCCGTGCGGAAGGAATTGAAGCCATTTTTTACGATGAAGAAACGTCCGCTACCGGCTGGAAAAACTATCTGGAACCGGAAAGCATGTGCATCCGCGCCAGAGATTCTTTTTTCACGCTGTGGGATCGTCTGCACGGCGCCGAGGAAGCGGATCCCTGGGTGTGGATGATCAAATTTAAGGTATTGGAATTTAAAGGAATAATAAAATGAAAAAAACATATACGCTTATTGGAGTAATTCATGATCCGGGGGATGAAGATTATTGCCTGCGGCTCAATGAAAACGGGTACATGGTCAACATTCTGATCACAGATCGTGAACATTTCATATCGCTAAACATCAACTTGAAAACATGTGATATTCGTACCGCCCGGAAGAAAAGGGACAATATATATAAAGCGTTGTCCGGGAAAGAATTTACCCTATGAAAAAAATAAAACTGACGCCCTACCAAAAAGCTTTCTTGCGCTACTTAAAAGCCCACCGGGAATTGGAAAAGTTCAGAAACGAATTTCAAGATTGGGATTGCGTTGGGTATCTCCCCTGTCGTCATTCAGCCCGGCAAGGGCATCACATTTCATTTGAGATTAAATATATGGTCGAGGAGCATGCCCGGTTGATCCGCGAAGCATGGCGGAAACGGGCTACATACCGTGCGACTGGGAACCGAGAAAGGAGACTCGCATGAAATCACACAAGGAACTTGCCGAAGAAATTTTAGGCTATCCAATCGGGGAAGACGGGTGCGCCCCCTGCCCCGGCGCCGCGCTGCATACAACGCAAAGCGGGCCGCGGGATTGGCGGATCTGGTTTGACGGCGAAGGAAAACCGCATGAATATTGCTTCCATCAATCCTGCCAGAGCGCCCGCGACGACTTCATGAGAGTGCTTTACCGGGCTATCAGCGCGGAGGAACGCGGGGCCCGCAGCACCCGCAAAGCAACCCCCAAATACCAGCGGCCCCTGCCCCCGGCGCCCAAGGCGCGAAAGGTAAAAGCGGAAGAATTGAATGAAGATCTGGCCCTTGCGCTGGCGGGCCGGGTGGAGGAAGAAATCACCTTTGACTGGCTGAGGGATCATAGCCCGGTGGAAATCCCCGGCAATCCCCGCGCCTGGGGGGAACTGCTGCTGAATGAACTTTATCCCGCCGGCGCGCGGATCCTGGTATTCACGGCCTTTGCCTCCCAGGGGCAATATATGTATATCGTGAAGGATGGCGTTTACAAGCTGGGGCGGAAACCCGGCGTGGAGCCCGTGAAAGCCCCGCGCCTGCCTGCCGGCGGGGATGCTGGCGTCTGGTACTTAACGGCGCCCGTGACGGGCAAATGGGAGCCCAATCCCGGCAAGCGGGATGCCATGGGAAATTTGATGCCGGGGCGGCGGCATGCGGCCTGCTGCACGTCCTTTCCCTTCCTGGTCCTGGAAAGCGACGTTCTGACCGCGGACGTATGGCTGAAAATTCTGGTGCAGCTTGCGGATCCGATTGTGGCCGTTTACACCAGCGGCGGGAAATCCGTCCATGCCTTGGTGAAAATTTCCGCCGCCACTCCGGAAGAATTCAACGCCATCAAGTCAGAATACGTCTTGCGGCTGTCCGCCGTGGGAGCGGACGCCGCGGCCATGACGCCTGTGCGGCTGTCCCGCCTGCCCGGCTGCATGAGGCACGGAGCCACCGGGGAAAACGGAACCTATTTCAAGTATGACCAACCGCGCCTGCAGGAATTGCTTTATCTGAACCCCGGCGCGGTCCACGGCGTTCCCATCCTGACCATGCCCGCGCGGCAACCGAGAAAGGCAGCAAGATCATGAGTGATTTGACCACCGCGCAAATATTAGGTGCGGCCCCCGTAATGGTGGACGGACGCCCCAATATCCGCACCAACCAGCAAGTGAGCCTGATCGCCCAGGCGGTAGCGGACAACCTGCCAAGCGGCGCCCTGTACCGGTATCATGACGAGTATGTGACCATCAGCACCATCAAAAGCACCAACCAGGACGGGGAGACAACAACGGAACTAGAAAAAAGGCCCATGGATCCCCGACGCTTTACAACGTGGATTGAACAATACATGACTTTTTCCGCCGGCCCGGAAGATCCGGTGGAAAGCATGGGGAAAAATATGGCGGAATTGATTCTGGCGAGTGATTATCTACGGGCAGCCGTTCCGGAAATTGCGGAAATCATGCCCGTGCGCCTGCCCGCCTGGGGCGTGGGGCCCAAGGGGGAACGCTTCCTGCGGATCCTGCCCGCCGGCTATGATCCGGCCACGCGCATCTACAGCGCGGAAACCGTGGCATGGGACGCCAACAAGGTTTGGCCGGTGGCCGCAGTTCTCCGGGCCATGAATAAGGCCCTGGCATCCTTCCCATGGGCGGAAAAAGCCGCCGGGCCTATCACGCATATCCGTTCCGCGTCCTGCTTCATGGCGTATATGCTGGGGCAGTTCTGCCGCCACCTGATCGGGCGACAACCCATGATCCTGATCATAGGCAACCAGCCGGGGACGGGTAAAACGCTGCTTGCCAAATTTGCGCTGGGACCCATTTATGGAGTGCCGAACGCCACGCCTTTTCCCAAGGATGACGCCGCCCTGCAAAAGCTGTTGTTTACCAAGCTTATTTCCGGGGCGCCGTATGTCCTCATTGATGACCTGATCAATTTAAGTAGCACGACCCTGAACCAGTATGCCACCAGCGAGGCGATTTCTGATCGCGTCCTGGGAGGCAATAAGGAGTTTTGCGGGGTCAACCGCATGCAGATTGTCAGCACGGGGAACAATTTGACGGTAACGCCGGATATTGAGCGCCGCAGCTTGATTATTGACCTGTTTGACGTGTGCAAGTCCGTTGAAAAAAACATTGCCAATCCATTAACAGAAAAAGTATTCAGCCGCCCGCAATGGCGCCGGGAAATGCTTATGGCCTTGTGGTCCCTGGTCTGGCATTGGAACGAACAGGGCTGTCCGTCCGTGTGTTCCGCATCCGCCATGCCGTCCTTTGAAGGATTTTCGGAAGTAGTGGGGTCCATCGTCATGACGGCGGGCTTTATTTCCCCCTTTACCAAACGGCCGGCCACCACGGACGGCGGGGACGTGCGAGGGAATGCCCTGGAAAGGCTGCTGGTAGCCCTTGCGGACAAGATACAGCCGGGGACGCCGGAAGCGCCCCATACGCAGCTGACGCACCTGTACACGGTGGAGGATGTCATGGGCGTGGCCGGCGCGCTGGGGCTGGTGGACATTATTTGCAGCGGCAAAAACCAGAACCAGAGCATGGGGCATCAACTGCGGAAGCTCAAGGGGCGGCAATTTGTAGATAGTTCCGGACGCGTCTTTACCTTTGGCCGGCGGGAAGACGCCGTGTCTTCACAATATAATGTAGTCATTCTTTCCGAGCCGCGCATGTAAGCCGGCTTATTCAAGGGAGATCCCCCTTCCGGGATCTCCCTTTTTTTGTCCCGTCAAGCCGTGTGGCCGGCTGTTTCGCCGCCGGTGGCCAGATATTCCGGCGTCAGGGACCAGTAACGCGCGGCGGATTCTTTGGTCAGCCCGCGCATATTAAGGTAGCGTGTTTTCAATAAGTCGGTTCCGACATGGCCCATATCATGGCTTAACTGGTTCAGGTCATGCCCGGCTTTCATGGAGTAGGAGGCGAAAGAATGCCGCAGGCAATCATGCGGCCAGGGATTTTCCGGAGAATAGCCGGCGCGGGTGCGGAGGGCAAACAGGCGCGTTTTCAGATCCCGCGGATTGATGACGGGATCATCCGGGCCCGCGTTGTGTGGCCGGCACGCCAGGATCCACGCCTTCAGCACGGGCTGAATGGTCACATGGCGGGCGCCGCCGGTCTTGGAATGTTTGGCCCGGACGGAAACAACGCCATCCTCCAGGGATATATCCGCCCATGTCAGCCGGGTAAGTTCCCAGGGACGGATGCCGGCAAACGCCCCCAGGGCGACATACAAACGTAAATCCGTCGTGTCCTGGGCCGCCACGCGGCGCCGATAAACCGGCTCCGTCCTGTCTATCTCCTGGGGCGGGGAGCATGCCCGGAACAAGGCGGTCAGCTGGTCAGGCGTCAACGCTATTATTTCCGCTTCCTGGACGGGCAACTTGTCTATGGGATCCACGGGATTTTTAATGATCCAGCCCCGCTTGATGGCAAAGTTAAACAGGGTGGCAAGCTCGCGTTTCAGGTTGTTCCAGCTTGTGGGGTGGCCGGCGTGGCATGTGTCCAGGGCATCCCGGATCATGGCCGGCGTAATGGCCGCGCATGGTCTGGCCACCAGATCCGGGCAAAGACGTTCCAGGCGCCCCAGGCGCGTTTTCCGGGACAGCACCGTCACGCGGCTGTTGTGCGCTTTCGCCGTGCTGGCCGTGCTGGCAAGATCCCGGAGGGATGGGGACATATCCGCATCCGGCGGCGCCACCCCGCGCCCCAGTTCCACTAATGTTCCCAGCTTTGCCACCGAGCCGGCGCGCTTCACAAGAGCCACGTAATGAGTGGCGGCCTCTAAAGGCGTTACCCCGATTTCTGACAGTATTTCATCAACCGTGTTCCACTTATAAGCATCAAGATCAATCGTTTTTCCGTTTACCGTTCCAAAACGTTTCAAATTGCGTATCTGTTCCGCAATATACCCTTCCGCTTCCCCCTTTGTGGCGAAATATTTCGAGGTTTGTTTCCCCGTGTGGGATATACGCTCCGGGATGACAACCCGCCACGGTTTTCCAGGGCGGGAAGTGCTGGGGCGAGGCTTCCAATCGTCAATCAAGCTGTGCATAATTGTGCATGCTTTTTTGACTACATTATACCCTTTTTCACTGTTTTCTAGCATGAAATGTAAACTATGCTCTAAAAGTAATAAGCCCCTTAAACCGTTGGATTTAAGGGGCTTTGAAGATGGTAGCAGGGAGGTGATTTGAACACCCGACCAAAGGCTTATGAGTCCTCTGCTCTACCACTGAGCTACCCTGCCGTTAAGTGGTTGATGCCGTAAGGCGGGGAAATATTTAACCCGGATCGGAAAGAATGTCCAGATTTTTTTATGGATCAGGAGCATTTTATCACGGCAACCCGCCTTCCCCTCCAGGGAAATCATTACGGATGAAGCATTTTTCACTCAACCGTTTCATACAGCCTGTGTCCCATGCCGTTTCCTGCATGCGGGCATTTACGGCACAGGACATTATGATGCCTTCTGTCCCATGCCATTGCCGCAGCAGGACAGGAAATAGAGGCCCATAAAGATTTTCGGGTCCACCACTTTTCCCTGTCCCATCTGCTCCATCAGCCAGTCATGCACCTGAGGAAGAGGAATGCGGTGCACAGTAATATTTTCGTGGGCCACACCGCCTCCTGCCGATATTCGATGCAGGTCTTCCGCCAGATAGAAGGATACCATTTCCGTAGTCAATCCTGGGGAAGAAGGCCCCGCAAAAAGATACGTCCAGGAGTCCGCCCGGTATCCGGTTTCCTCTTCCAGTTCACGCCGGGCGGATTGCAGCGTGCTTTCCTCCCCTTCATCCCCGGAAATGCCCGCAGGCAGCCCTACGGTCCGGGCATGCAGGGGAACGCGGTATTCTTCCACCAGCAGCAGTTCTCCTTCTTTCGTCACGGCCACGATCATGACAGCTCCGCTGGCATTAACCCGGCGCACGTATTCCCACCTCCCCTCTTTCAGAAGTTCCAGAAATTTCCCCCGGTAGAGAGACAGGCATGCTTCCCCTGGCTGTTCCATTTGTTCCATGATGCAGCCACGTTAGGTTTCCGGACGGCCGTTGTCAACCATGCGGACCGCCTCCCTCCTGCATCTTCCCGGACAGTTCCGTTCCGGTCCCTGTAAGTGGTTGATTTCCGGCGGCGTAATCATGCACTTTTCGTCACCCAGGCCAGTAACAAAACAACAACACATTGATGATGAGTAATTAACAATGTCATACAGAAAATATACTCAGGAGGACTAAATTATCGGAGGAAGCAAGAACAAAATATTTTTTCATGTGGAACCCCCGTGGAACGTAGAGCCGCAGAACGATGACTCGCGCTGTTTCAAAAAGATATTTTTTCCTCAGACGCAAATCAGTAATTTGGCGCTCCCGTCAACCGGGGTGTTGAGCTGAAAGCGGATGAGTTCGCCTTCTCCACCCCGATGGACGCCACGAGCTGTCACGGCTGCGGATGAACCTGATCCGGTTCCATCCGCGGGCGGCCTCGTAGCGGGACGGAACGCCTTACGGCTATTTCTAACCAGCAACATCTTTTATTTCCAATAACAATGACGCCGCCATCAGAACTGTCAGCCACCTGGTCCAAAATCACGGGAGCCTTGCAAACAATCATGTCCCCGGAGGTTTATGGATTGTGGTTTCCCAAGTTTTCCCTGCTGGAGGATTCAGGGAAGGCGCTGACGCTGGTATGCGACGATCCTATGGCCGCCCTCTGGGTGGAAAACAGCTATACGCCGGAGCTGAAGCAGGCCGCCATGCTGGCTCTGGGCACGGAACGCCAGATCAAGTTCGTCTGCACGGATGAAGTGGCTTCCATGCCCGCTGCAGAAGGCCAGCCGCAAAAAGCTTCTTCCCGGGCCAAAACGCCGCAGGCGGCGGATTCCCCGGCCGCACCGGTCAAAAAACAGCGTACACCGGCCGCCAAGGCATGCCTGAATGACTTATATACGTTCGATTCGTTCGTGGTGTATGAGGACAGCCGTTTTGCGTACCAGGCCGGACTGTCCGTCGCCCAGTCGGAACGGGCCCTGTTCAATCCACTTTTCCTGTACGGTAAATCCGGCGTTGGCAAAACCCATCTGCTCCAGGCCATTGGCCATGAGGTGCTCCATCAGGATTCATCCACAAATGTGGTGTACGTCACGGGCGAACAGTTCGCCAATGAATTTATTGACGCTTCCCGAACCCAGAACGGACAAAGCTTCACCAAACTGCGCCGCAAGTACCGCAAGGCAGACGTCCTGCTGGTGGACGACGTGCAATTTATCTCCGGCAAGGAAAAAACGGTGGAAGAATTCCTGCATACGTTTGACGAACTGTTCCATGCCCACAAAACCATCGTGATTTGCGCGGATGCCGCCGCATGCGATATTTCCAATCTGGACCCCCGGCTGGCGGCGCGCCTGGAATCAGGCCTTACGGTAGAATTGAACCTTCCGGACGACAATGCACGGCTGGAGATCCTGCGCAGCAAGCGCGACCGGGCCGGCATGAACGTATCCGACGAAATTCTGGAGTTTCTGGCAAGCCGCATCCAGAAGAGCGTGCGCCGCCTGGAAGGAGCACTGCTCCGTGTAGCCACCTTTACTTCCCTGTCCGGAGACATGCCTGACATCGCCAAAATTGAGCAGCTTTTACGCGACATCCTGCGGGAAGAAACAAGCCGCATCCTGACCGTAGATTCCATCCAGAAGCGCGTGGCGGATTTTTACGAACTCAAGGTCAGCGACCTGACCGGCAAGCGCCGCCCCAACAGCATCGCCTTTCCGCGCCAGATCGCCATGTACTTGAGCCGCCGCCTGACGGAACGCTCCCTGAAGGATATCGGCCAGGCGTTCGGCGGCCGGGATCACGGCACCGTCATCCATGCGAACAAGCTGGTCGCCTCCCGTATGGAAGAGGATGTGCGCGTGAGGGATATCGTCCAGAGGCTGGAAGAGGAGTTGAGGGATTGATTTTCCTTCCCTCCAGCCCTGCTGGAAAAGCATGGTCCCGTTGAATGCCCATGGCTTTTCAAGCGGAAGAAGCGCTTCCGCGGCGCAGGGGAGAATAAGCTTGAGGCGAAAGCGGTTTGGATTAGAATCACCCTGTTCCCATTGATTCCATGATCCACGCCGACCAGCTTTCCAAAGAGTTTGGCCGCTTTCAAGCGGTAAAGAATGCCTCCTTCCAGATTGAAAAGGGGGAAATCGTAGGGTTCCTGGGGCCGAACGGCGCAGGCAAGACCACGACTTTGCGCATGCTGACCGGCTATCTGCCCCCCACTTCCGGCACAGCCACGATTGCCGGGTTCGACATTGTGAAAAATCCCCTGGAGGCTCGCAAACATCTGGGCTACCTGCCGGAACACGTGCCCCTTTACGACGACCAACGCGTCACGGAATACCTGAAATTCCGCGCCAGGCTTAAAGGCATCTCTTCCAGGCAGATCTGGCCTGCCGTCTCCAAGGTTGTAGAACAATGCGGCCTGGATCCCGTGCGCCGCAAGATGATCCGCACCCTTTCCAAAGGCTACCGCCAGCGCGTAGGCCTGGCGGACGCCCTGCTGGGGGAACCGGACCTGCTGATCCTTGACGAACCTACCAACGGTCTTGACCCCAACCAGATACGCCAGATACGCGAACTGATCAAAGGTCTGGCGGCCAACCATACCATTATTCTTTCCACCCACATTCTCAGTGAGGTGGAAATGATTTGCAACAAGGTCATCATCATTGACCAGGGAACTATCAAGGCAGCGGATACCCCCTCCAACCTGACGGCCAATCTACGGGCAGCCGGCAAGATTACTCTGGAATTCCGGGGAGACCTGGCCCTGATTACGCGGAAACTGGAAAACCTGGAACATGTGAAGAAGGTCATCCATGAAGGAACGGACGCCGACGGCTGGCATACGCTGACCGTACGCGCGGAGGCCGGGACGGATACCCGTGAAAAGGCTGCGCGCCTCCTTGCGGAACAGGGCTGCCCCCTGCGCCATATTTACCGCCACACCCCCACGCTGGAAGAAGTGTTCGTGGAAATGACCCGTAAAGATTAACCCCCCCCTTTTTCCATCCCCGCCTATCCACCACCGCCCATTTCCCTTTTCTCCCCATGTCTCCAGTACTTACCATTTTCAGAAAAGAACTCAGAAGCTACGTAATGACTCCGTACGGATGGGTTATCCTGGCTTTCGTCATGGCCCTTCAGAGCGTCTCCCTGTCCGGCACGCTGAAGGCTTTTCAACTGGCCCCGCAGAAGGAAGGCATCCTGTTCTTCATCCTGCATTCTCCCATGTTCTGGTTTTACTTCCTGTTCATCTTCCCTCTGCTCACCATGCGTTCCCTGGCGGAGGAGGAAAAGACGGGAACACTGGAATCCCTGCTCACCACGCCCATCAAGACATGGCAGGTGGTTCTGGGAAAATACTTCTCCGCATACGCCTTTTACATCATCCTGTGGCTGCCCATGCTTCTCTATCCCATCCTGGCGGACTGGTCCAACCTGATTGTGCAGTGGATTTACGGATATGACGCGGGCATGGTTCTGCCTTACCGCCTGGCGGACTGGGCCGGGGCATACGCCATTCTGCTGCTGGTCGGCACCTGGTTCACGGCCATCGGCATTTTCGCCTCCTCCATGACGGGCAGCCAGATTATTTCCGGCATCATCACCATCGGCCTGCTGGTCCTGATTTTCTTCATGGGTCTGATTCCCGTGGTGTGGGGGGAATTCCCCGCAGCGGGGATTTTCCACTACATGTCCTGCTCGGAACATCTGGACCGCTTTTCCGCCGGGCTGGTTGACACGCGCCCCGTCGTGTTTTACCTGACCATGACAGTCCTGACGCTGGCCGTCACCATCCGCATCATTGACCACCGCCGCTGGAAACACTGACTCATCCCTCCTTCACCACTTTTCATTTTTATCTATGAGCGAAACACCAGA
>OHUR01000446.1_pt1 | contig 15646 bp, 10 predicted proteins | sample 1579251 | NCBI WGS metagenome assembly OHUR01 (sample SAMEA3882528, study PRJEB24775) | human gut metagenome | biome: human-associated habitat; feature: intestine environment; material: feces | place: Netherlands | collected 2009/2010
CAATATGTATTGGCACAGATGGAAATTCCGTTCGATCTAGTATCGCGGAATCCGGCAACGGGAAATTATACGTACGACGGAGTATCGGATGAAGTAATCGGTTCGCATCGGCTCATTATCAATGCCTCCCCAGTCGGGATGCATCCGAATGTCGAAGAGGCGCCCCGCATTCCGTACGCTTTCGTCACGCCCTCCCACTATCTTTTCGACCTGATCTACAACCCGGCCGAAACGCTGTTTCTGCAATACGGAGCGCAACGGGGAGCACACACGTGCAACGGACTCGACATGCTCGTAGGGCAGGCGGAAGCTGCCTGGGCCATATGGAACCGATAAGGGATCCTCCGACACGGCTCGACCGATCTTATCGAAGCCGGCTTCATTTCCGACGACTTCGTTCTCCGGACCTGAAGCTATGAATCGACGTTTTCGGTACGCAGTTTCGCCCCTTCTCCGAACCGTTCGAAAGTCGCAAGCAACAGAGGTTGTTCCGAGCCGTTCATAAGGAATTCGGGGGCTTCTTTAAGAGCTTCCCGAACTCCTTGAATAGCTGCAAAATAATAAATTACGGCATTTTGTCGAGCAATTCGGCAGCCCGCTTCGCATCTTCCTCCTTGACCACGAGCTGTGCCGGCATCGTACCGATGGGATAGATCGCCGACATATATTCGTTGCGGATCGTCGAAAAGATTCCGGCTCCGTCCAGAATCGATTTGGCCATTTCGGCTTCGGTGACAGAGTTCCACTCTCTCAACACGACTAATTTTTCATCTTTCATAATCATCGTTGTTTAGGTGATATATTTATTCGGCCATTATATCTTTATCTTTCGATGTAACAGTTTGACAATCGCAGCAGCGAATCCGAGGGACATTTATTCGCATCCTCTGGCCGCATTAAAATTCAGACCTTTCCTAAAATGCGGGAACTCGGAGTACCGTATTCCCAACGAGGTCCACATTTTTTATTAAATCTTTGCATCCCGTCGTTTTTCGGTTCTTCGAACTTCCGTGCTTCCGGGTCCGAACTTCGTTCGTGCCCGGTGAAAACGGGCGATGCAGGACCGGATAAATCCGGTTGTTCCCTTCATCTACAAGATACGTTTTTTTTCGGAATGCTGCAAGATTTTTGCCACATATTTCCTATCCCGTCATTTTCAACAACGTAGAATCGTTCGGGCAATTTTTACTTGGAAATACGGAAATTCTTTCATATTTTTTCATTACCTTTGACTTCGCCTTAAGCATCGGCAAGACGCAGATAAATTTGCTTCTGCCCGCGACTTTTTCGTACCTTCGCAAAGGATGGCCCAAAACCATAAATTTTCGAATTATGCCGGATTTCGTCCATTTACACGTACATACGCAATATTCCATCTTGGACGGCGCAGCGGCCATATCGCCGCTCATCAAACGAGCCAAAGCCCTCGGTATGAAGGCTCTGGCCATCACCGACCACGGCAATATGTACGGCGTCAAGAACTTCCACGACGTCGCCACCGATGCGGGCATCAAGCCTATTTTGGGGTGCGAAACCTACGTCGTGCGCAACCGCTTCGAAAAGGACAAGGACGAGAAGGCGGGCGATCACCTGATTCTGCTGGCCAAGAACCTCACGGGTTACCACAATCTCTGCAAGATCGTATCCTACTCCTTTACCGAAGGATTCTATTACAAGCCCCGTATCGACAAGAAACTGCTGGAACAATACCACGAGGGATTGATCTGCTGCTCGGCATGTCTGGGCGGCGAAGTTCCCCAGGCCATCATGCGCAACGACATGGAGGAGGCTGAACAGGTCGTGCGCTGGTTCAAAAGCATCTTCGGGGACGACTATTACCTGGAGTTGCAGCTCCATCCGTCGGGCGATCCGCGCAAGGACGCCGACGTGTACGAGAATCAGTTACTGGTCAATAAGGCCCTGCTGGAGCTGTCGGCCAAATGCGGAGTCAAATACATCTGCTCGAACGACGTGCATTTCATTCTGGCCGAAGACGCCGTGGCGCACGATCATCTGATCTGCCTCAATACCGGCCGCGACCTGGACGATCCCAATCGGATGCGCTATACGTTCCAGGAGTATCTGAAATCGCCCGAAGAGATGGCGCAGCTCTTCCCCGACCATCCCGAAGCACTCGCCACCACGCTCGAGATCGCCGACAAGGTCGAGGAGTACAAACTCACCCATGCGCCTCTGATGCCCAACTTCCCTCCGCCGCCGGAGTTCCACATGCCTTTCGAGGAGTTGCGCGAATCGCTCGTCAAGAAGATCGAAGATCAGGAAGAGCTGGCGCGAATCGATGCCTGCCACAGCGTCGAAGAACTCGATGCCTGGGCGGAGGAGAGCAAGGAGCGCAGCGAAAAGTTGATGACGGCCAAACAGTTCTGCTACCTGAAAGACCTGACCTACAAAGGAGCCCACCTGCGCTATGGCGCCGAATTGAGCGAAGAGGTCGAGAAACGCATCCGGTACGAATTGAGTACGATCGAATGGATGGGATTCCCGGGTTACTTCCTCATCGTATGGGACTATATCCGCGCGGCTCGCGAAATGGGCGTGTCGGTCGGACCGGGCCGTGGTTCGGCAGCCGGATCGGTCGTGGCCTACTGTCTGAAAATTACCAACATAGATCCGCTGAAATACGACCTGCTGTTCGAGCGTTTCCTGAATCCCGAGCGTATCTCCCTGCCGGATGTCGATGTCGATTTCGACGAGGACGGCCGCGACGACGTGCTGCATTACTGCGTGCACAAGTACGGGCAGAAACGCGTGGCCCAGATCGTGACGTTCGGTACGATGGCGCCCAAGCTGGCGATCCGCGACGTGGCCCGCGTGCAGAAGCTGGCCCTCTCGGAGAGCGACCGGCTGGCCAAACTGGTACCCGACAAGGTTACGCCCGACAAGAAGGCCGGAGAAACGCCTTTCGACTTCTGCTACAAGGAGTCGCCGGAACTGGCCGCCGAACGGGAATCCCCGAACCAGTTGATCCGCAATACGCTCAAATACGCCGAAAAGCTCGAAGGCTCGATTCGGCAGACCGGTGTGCATGCCTGCGGTGTAATCATCGGGCAGGACGACCTGGAGAATTTCGCTCCGATGGCTATCGCCAAGGACGCCGATCTGAACGTCGTGGAGTTCGAGGGCAAAGAGGTCGAGAGCGTCGGCCTGATCAAAATGGACTTCCTGGGACTGCGCACCCTCTCGATCATCAAGGATGCCGTAACCAACGTCAAAAACGTGCACGGCATCGACGTAGATATCGACAACATTCCGCTGGACGACGCCCCGACCTACGAGGTTTTCAGCCGCGGCGATACGACCGGCCTGTTCCAGTTCGAGTCCCCCGGTATGAAAAAACATCTGCGCAACCTGAAACCCAACCGTTTCGAGGACCTGATCGCCATGAATGCCCTCTACCGCCCGGGACCGATGGAGTATATTCCCAACTTCATCGCCCGCAAGCACGGACTGGAGCCGGTGACGTACGACATCGCCGATATGGAGGAGTACCTGAGCGATACCTACGGCATTACGGTTTATCAGGAACAAGTCATGCTGCTCTCGCAGAAGCTTGCCGGGTTTACCGGCGGCGAAGCCGATACGCTCCGCAAAGCGATGGGTAAAAAACAGCGTGCGGTACTGGACAAGATGAAGCCCAAGTTCATCGAAGGATGCAGCAAGCGCGGGCACGACGCCAAAATTTGCGAAAAGATCTGGGGCGACTGGGAAGCGTTCGCATCGTATGCTTTCAACAAGTCGCACTCGACCTGCTACGCTTACATCGCCTATCAGACGGGCTATCTGAAGGCGCACTACCCTTCCGAATTCATGGCCGCGCTGCTCAGCCGCAACCTTTCGGACATCAAGCAGATTACGCTCTACATGAACGAGTGCAAGCGCATGGGTATCCGGGTGCTCGGGCCCGATATCAACGAATCGCTCAACAACTTCTCCTCGAACAAGGAGGGCGACGTGCGGTTCGGCCTGGCTGCGGTGAAAGGCGTCGGCGAGGCGGCTGTGGAGAGCATCGTCGCGGAGCGGAACAAGAACGGCAAATTCAAGGACATATACGATTTCTTCGAACGGGTGAATTATACGGCCGTAAACCGCAAATGCCTCGAAAACATCGCCTATGCTGGCGGCTTCGACTCGATCTCCGGGTTCCACCGCTGCAAATTCTTCGGCACCGATCTGCGCGACTCCAGTTCGACGACCTTCATCGAGCAGCTGGTACGCTACGGGCAGCGGTTCCAAAGCGAGAAAGACAATGCCCAGCAAAGCCTTTTCGGAGGCGGCGAAGGGGTCGTGGATATTCAGCATCCCGTGATTCCTGCCTGTCAGGACTGGAGCACGCTCGAAACGCTGGGCAAGGAGCGCGAGATGATCGGACTCTACCTCTCGGCTCACCCGCTGGACGATTATGCGGTGATTATCCGCAATATGTGCAAGACGCAGCTTTCGGATCTTGACAACTTGGAATCCCTGCGCGGACAGGAGATCGCCGTGGCGGGGATGGTGATCGCCACGCAGAACCTCGTTACCAAGACGGGCAAACCCTGGGGAAAATTCACGCTTGAAGACTACAACGGCACGCACGAATTTGCGCTTTTCAGCAAGGATTACGAAAATTTCCGTAAATACCTGTTCAACGACTATTTCCTCTTCATCCGGGGCAAGGTCCAACCCAAGCCCTACAACGACAAGGAGCTGGAATTCAAGATTACTTCGATGGTACAGCTCTCCGAAATGCGCGACACGATGATTAAGGAGATGTATATCCAATTGGCGATCGAAGACATCACGCGTGAAATGATCGAGGAGCTGACTCACCGCATCAAAGAGTCTGAAGGATCGACCACGCTGCGGGTGAATGTCTATGACCGGGATGCGCAGGTAAGCGTGAATATGTTCTCCAAACGGCACAAGGTGAGCCTCACGTCGAACCTCGTTTCGTTCCTCGAGGACAATGAAATCAAATATACTATCGTTTAATACTTATAATCAAAACATCTAAAAAATTATGGCATTAGCAATCACAAAAGACAATTTCGAGGAGATTTCCGCATCCCAGCTTCCGGTAGTCATCGACTTTTGGGCGGAATGGTGCGGTCCCTGCCGCATGATCAGCCCGATCATCGACGAGCTGGCCGGCGAATACGAAGGCCGTGCGGTCATCGGCAAGTGCGACGTGGATAACAACGACGACATCGTGGGCAAGTTCATGGTCCGCAACATTCCGACGATCGTGTTCATCAAGGGCGGACAGGTCGTGGACAAACAGGTGGGTGCCTGCACGAAAGCCGACCTGGTAAAGAAACTCGAAAAATTGCTCTAATACTTTCGGCAGACGAGCCGACGAAACACGTACGGCGGCGGGGAGGATTCCCTGCCGCCTTTATTTTGTCAGGAAGCGTATGACAGAATGTCATATCGGAGGAGGTGGCACACCGTTTGTTGAATCCATGCGAGAGAATGGCTCTCTTCGGCAGCGGCAACCATAGTCCGCTGTATCAAAAAACGATAAATAATTCAATTAAAAAAATACCATAATACGATGAAAAACGGAAAAATCGGGGTTACCACCGAGAATATCTTCCCCGTTATCAAAAAGTTCCTCTATTCGGACCACGAAATCTTCCTGCGTGAGCTGATCTCCAACTCCGTGGATGCCACGCAGAAACTCAAGGCCCTGGCCTCGATGGGCGACGTAAAAGGCGACTTGGGCGACCTGACGATCCGCGTTTCGGCGGACAAGGATGCCAAAACCCTGACGGTCACCGACCGAGGCATCGGCATGACTGCCGACGAGGTGGAGCGCTATATTAACCAGATCGCCTTTTCGAGCGCCGAGGAGTTCATGGAGAAATACAAGAACCAGGCGATTATCGGCCATTTCGGACTGGGCTTCTACTCCGCTTTCATGGTCGCCGACAAAGTGGAGATTTTCACCCGCTCCTACAAGGAGGGCGCCAAGACGGTACACTGGAGTTGCGAAGGATCGCCCGAATACGAAATGGAGGAAACGGCCGAACAGCGCGACCGGGGAACCACGATCGTACTGCACCTTTCGGCCGATACGCTCGAATACGGCGAAGATTCGAAGGTCGAAGAGCTGCTGCGCAAGTACTGCCGCTTCCTGCCCGTTCCCATCGCTTTCGGCAAGGTGAAGGAGTGGAAAGACGGCAAATACGTCGATACCAACAAGGACAACATCATCAACAACATCGCCCCGCTGTGGACCGTAAAACCCACCGAGATCACCGCCGAGCAATACAAGGAGTTCTACCACGAACTCTATCCCATAGGTGAAGAGCCGCTCTTCTCGATTCATCTGAATATCGACTATCCGTTCCACCTGACGGGTATCCTCTACTTCCCGAAGATTCGGAACAACTTCGAAATTCAGAAAAACAAGATCCAGCTCTACTCCAATCAGGTGTATGTGACCGATCAGGTCGAGGGGATCGTACCGGAATACCTCACCCTGTTGCACGGCGTGATCGACTCGCCGGATATTCCGCTGAACGTATCGCGCAGCTACCTGCAGAGCGATTCGAATGTCAAGAAGATTTCGAACTACATCACCCGCAAGGTGGCCGATCGCTTGCAGGAGCTCTTCACGACGATGCGTGCGGACTACGAACAGAAATGGGACGATCTGAAGATCTTCATCGAATACGGCATTATCACCGACGAAAAGTTCGCCGAGAAGGCAGAGAGTTTCATGCTGTGGAAGACGACCGAAGGCAAGTATTTCACAGCCGAAGAGTACAAGGAGGTCGTCAAAGGCAACCAGACCGACAAGAACGGTACGGTCGTTTTCCTCTATGTGGACGATCCCGTAGAGAAAAATTCGTTCCTCGAATCGGCCAAGGCCAAAGGCTATGACGTGCTGGTTATGGACGGACAACTCGACAACCACTATGTCAATTGGTACGAGTCGAAACACAAGGACGCCCGCTTCGTGCGCGTGGACAGCGACGTGATCGACAAGCTCATCCAGAAAGACGAAACGCTCAAGATGTCCCTGAGCGAGGCCCAGCAGGAGATCATGCGTCCCGTATTCGAAAGCCAGATGCCCAAGGACGAGAAGATCCACTACAACATTTCGTTCGAAGCGATGGCGGCCGATGCTGCGCCCGTGGTGATTACGCAGAACGAATTCATGCGGCGCATGAAGGAGATGGCAGCCATCAGCGGCGGAGGTATGAGCCAATTCTACAGCCAGATGCCCGATAACTTCACGATCGCCGTCAATGGCAACAACCCCATCGTGATCGACATCCTGGCCGATGTGGAGAAGAGCTACGGCGACAAGCTGAAGACCATCACCAAAAAGATCGATGCTGCGGTTGCCGAAGAGCGCCGTTTCGACGAAGTGGTCAAAGGCAAGAAAGAGGAGGAACTCACGCCCGAGGAGAAATCGACGCGCGAGGAGCTTTCGAAGAAGATCGTTACCCTGCGCGACGAGCGCGATACGCGCCTGCGCGAAATCGGCGGCGAGAACAAGCTCGTCAAACAGATCATCGACCTGGCATTGCTCTCCAACGGATTACTCAAGGGCAAAAACCTGACGGAGTTCATCCAACGCAGTATCTCACTGATCGAGAAATAGCAGTAAATTACCGTATATCGAAGCGGCGGCCCCGAAAAGGAGCCGCCGCTATTTTATATCGGATAAAATCGTACGGAACTCTCATCCGGATTCCTCCATCGACGAAAATCCGAAATATCTTCCTCTTGGGAAAAATCGATACGATCAACCGGCGATTCGTAAAAAACAGCGTGAATTACAGGTTTTTTTCCAACAGCTCCATAAATCCTTTCGGAGCCCGGCAGGGACGCCGCGTATCGCGGTGGATGAAACCCAGAACCGTAGAACCCGTATTGAGCAGCTCGCCCGCTTCGTTGTAAATTTCGTATTCGAACGTAATACGCGCTTTCGGCAACTCCCGGAGGGAAATTCGAACCGTGATCAATTCGTCGTAATGAGCCGGACGCAGGTACTTGGAGTGTACTTCGAGAATCGGCATCATCACGCCGTCCTTCTCCTCCATATCGGCATACGAAGAGCCGAAACTGCGGAGCAGCTCCGAACGGGCCGCTTCGTAATAGCAGATGTAATTCGAATGGTGTACGATACCCATCTGATCGGTATCCTTATACCAGACTCTGAATTTGAAATCTCTTGTCAGCATGGCGTTAAAACTCGATTAGTATATGGCCCGACGGCATTTTTCCCGCCGTCCTCAATAATTCCGGAGTACCTTTGGCGGTTATCCGAAGCACACCGGGCCTACCTTCGATCCGCACGGGATATTCACCCGGAGGCGGAAGCAGCTTGAGAGCCTCTCCCGAGGCGATATGTCCTGCGCAGTCCACATCGCCTGCCAACAGATACGGATGCGACAGCATCCGGGCAGCTTTATTCATCTCTCCCCGCTCGATCAGACGACGAATGACCGTCGAACTCACCTTCTCGGCATCGACATCCTGTTTCTCGATCTCCGTCACACGGAAGCCGAACTCGTCATGCAATCCGTTGAGCAGCCGGTAATCTCCCTCCTTGTCGTGGCCGAAGCGGTGGTTGAAACCGACGACCAGATTCTTCACCCCCACCTTCCCGATCAGATAGTCCTTTACGAAACTCTCGGAAGGAATCCGGCTGAAGGCCCGGTCGAACGGAATCACGATCAGATTGTCGATTCCGAACCGGTCGAGCAGGTATATCTTCTCTTCGAGCGAAGTCAGCAGCCGCAGCCGCTCCTGTGTACCGAGCGTCACGCGGGGATGCGGGTCGAAGGTCAGCACGATACTTTCTCCCCCGACAGCGGCCGCCTCCCGGCGAATCCGGTCGAGCAAAACCCGGTGTCCGCTATGAACTCCGTCGTACGATCCGACGGTAGCCGCCGGCGAACGGAACGAAGGCAGATTTTCGAAGCCGTGGAATACTCGCATCGACACCTTAATTATTGTCGTTATTCTCTTCGGATTCCTTGACGCAGTAAGCAACCTTTTCCAGAAGAGTCGTAATATCGTAATTCTCCACGTAGATACCTTGCGGGAAATTCAGGCGTGTCGAGGTAAAGTTGAGTACGCCCTTGATGCCGGCGTTGATGATCGGCACGACCAGTTCGGGGGCGACTTTGGTCGGCGAAGATACGATGACGATCGAGATGTCGTTCTCCTGGACGACCTTCTCGAAACACTCCATGTGGTAGCACGGAATGTTGTCGATCGCAGTATCCACTTTTGCGGGATCGACGTCGAACGCGACCGTGATCCGCAGCTTCAGGCTCTTCCCGTTGAAATATTTGGTGATGGCCTGCCCCAGGTGACCCATACCGATTACGGCGATGTTCACCGGGCTTTCGCTGTCGAGGATGTTGCTGATAAAATCGATCAACACCTTTACATCGTAGCCTTTCTTGGTATCGCTCGAGAACCCGATCAACATCAGATCCCGACGCACTTGCACAGCCGTAATGCCGTGAATCCCGGCCAGCACGTGCGAAAAAATGTGGGTAATGCCCTCCCTGTGGCAGGCGAGCAGCGTACGGCGATACTCGCTGAGCCGCTCGATCGTTTTTTCGGGAATTCCGTTGGGTATTAAAGCCATTTCAATCTACGGTAATGGTGAAGTCCGGTCGGTAGCTCACACGCATCCAGTTTTGATTGACGTGGTTGGACCCTCCGGGCATTTGCTGGAACGTATAAGAGGTTTGCAGCGGCGTGTAGCGGCGTCCCTCCATATCGTACTGGATGTCGGAATACATCGCCGGAACGAAGATCATCGCCGCATCGTAACCCCGGTAAGAGTAGAGCGACGGCAACGCCCCGAAAGCTTTGATGTAGTCGCTGTCGAAAGTCTTGATTACCTCGGCATCGCGTTTGGCGTGATAAGTCGAGAAGAGCACGAGCCGGTCCTTGAAGTAGAGCGCCCGATCGAGGTTCCCGAAGCGGTTCCAACGCGAATTGCCGACGATCGTGAAACGGGGAGGCGTCTTGCCGCGGGCTACGAGGTTGGTATTGGCCGAAGCGATGGCTGCCAGAATACGGTCCACTTCGAGCCCGCTGTCGCTCAAAACAATCAGCAGGTTGTCCTTGCCGTTGGCCAGCAGCGACGAAAGCCCCTGGTCGCCCTCCTTGACAGCGTAACGATAATTATGCCGCGCGTAAGGTACACCCTGCAGTGCAGCCAGAATTTCCCGTTCGAACTCCCGGTCGTTCTTCTCTCCGTAGATCAAGATAACCTGTTTGTGCTCACCCTGAGTCAGTTCTTCGATTTTGGCATATTTCCGCATCTGGGGCGGTGCCATCTGAAACAAAACATCGCTATCGACGTTCTTGACATCGGCCAGAGGCGATACGACCGGCACGGCATACTCCTCGGCATACCCGATTACGGCAGGAAGTTCCTCTTCGTAAACCGGGCCTACGATCAAGCGGGCCGCCCGAAAATCGGCGTCGTCCACAATCGTACGGAGTCGGTCGCTTTCCTGCCGGGTATTGAACAGATCGACCCGAACGGAGTATCCGTATTGGGTCTTTATCTTTTCAAGCCCCAGGAGAAATCCCTGGTAGAAATCGAGATAATTCGGATTCTGTTTGTCGCCATCGGTCATCGGCAACAACAGCGCCACACGAAGCGGCTCTCCGCTGCTCAATGCCAGAAAATCCACCTCTTTCACCTGGGGTTCGACCGTCGTCAAGGTATCGCTCTCCGTTGGCTCGGGCTGTCCGAATCGCTCTTCCGGCGCCGGCTCGGTCGCGGACTTTGCATCGCCGGGGACTTTCAGCATACTTCCCGAACGGAGGTCTTGCGCTGAAATACCGTTCAGCCGCTCCAGATTTTCAACCGTCGTACCGAAGCGACGGGACAGCGCGTACATCGTCTCCCCGGGAGCGACGATGTGGTACATATAACCCTCCTCGGCAACCAGGTTCAGACGATCCTTGTACTGCTCCCATGCCGCCGTGTTTTCCGCTTCGTCAGTCTTGCCGACCGCCTTTTTGCGAATCAAAATGACCGAACCCGGTTTCAGGTGAATCGGATCCAGGCCGGGATTGTCCTCCATGATGGTTTCGACCGAGATCGCATAGCGCTTCGAAATTCCATAAAGAGTTTCGCCCTTCTGCACCGTGTGCTGATCGAAGGTCTTCTTCAGCTTTTTAGGAGAAAGCTGCTCCTGTACGACGACACCCGTTTCCACGACCGGGATTTTAAGGCTCTGGTCGGCTTTGAGCCCTTGAGCGAGCTGCGGATTTTCGGCGGCGATCACCTGTTCCGCCACTCCATAGGTTTTGGCCAGCGAATAGAGTGTTTCCCCGTGCCGGACGTTGTGGACATAGTATTTTGCACCGTTGATATAAACGATCGTCTGCGATTTCTCGATAGACTGCGGCTCCTGGGCATAAAGGTTCGCCCCGGCCGTCAGCAGCATCGCGGTACAACACAGTTCCTTCAGCATAGTCTATTGTTTCTCGTTTTTCTCCCGGCAGCGGATTTCGGTAATAATTTTCTTGGTATAGAGCGGGAAATCGCCGTTCATCATCCAGGAGTAATAGCTCGGCTCGACGCGGAAAACCTCCGCGACCGAACGGCCCTTATATTTGCCGAATCCGAAGACCTCTTCCCCTTTTTCGTTATAGAGGATGCGTCCTGCGAAGTCGGCGGATTCCGCCCGCGTGGAAAATTCAGCCAGAGCCGCGACATCGTTCTGCAACTCCCCGTAACGGTCCAACTGGGCTTTCAGCACTTCGTACGTCGCCAACGTATCGGCTTCGGCCGAATGGGCGTTCGTGAGGTCCTTGTCGCAGTAGAACTTGTAGGCCGCGACCAGCGTGCGCTGCTCCTTCTTGTGGAAGATGTTCTGCACGTCGACGAAACGGCGGCGTTTGAAATCCACGTCGACGCCCGCCCGCAGGAACTCCTCGACCAGCATCGGCAGATCGAAGCGGTTCGAATTGAAACCGCCGAAGTCGCATCCCTCGATAAACTGGGCCAACGACTTGGCGATTTGCGGAAAAAGCGGGCAATCCTTCACGTCTTCGTCCGTAATGCCGTGAATGGCCGTAGCTTCGGCCGGAATCGGCATTCCCGGATTGATCCGCCGCGTACGGACGATCTCCTCGCCGTCGGGCATAACCTTGACCATCGATATTTCGACGATGCGGTCCCGTGCGATGTCGATGCCGGTCGTTTCCAAGTCGAAGAAAATGATCGGCCGCTTGAGGTTGAGCTCCATCCGGGTTATGCGTTAATCATCATCGGCATAAGCAGCATGAGCGTCGCGCTCGACTGCTTGTCGTCATAGACGGGTTTGAATACGCCGGCACGGGTCGAATCGGCCAATTCGATGACGATGGTCGGCGTATCGATATTGGAGAGGATTTCCACCAGGAACGTCGATTTGAAGCCGATCGTGATATTCTGACCTTCGTAGCTGCAACTGATCGTTTCGTTGGCCGATACCGAGAAATCGATGTCCTGCGCCGTAAGGTTGATCCGGTTGTCGGCGATGTCCATGCGGATCAGGTTGGTCGTGGGGTTCGAGCAGACGGCCACACGCTTGATGCCATTGACCAGTTCGATACGATCGACGAGTACCTTATTGGGATTCGCGGTCGGAATCACCGCATTGTAATTCGGGTAATTGCCTTCGATCAGGCGGCACACCAGCGTATGGTTCTTGAGCTGGAACATGGCGTTTTTCGAATCGAAGCTCACCTTGATCGCGTCTTCCTCCTTGAGCAGCACCGATTTGAGCAGGTTGGCCGGCTTCTTGGGCAGGATGAACGACGAAGCCACTTCATTAGCGGTTTCCACCTCGTATTTCACCAGCTTGTGGGCGTCGGTACCCACGAATGTAAGCATCGAAGGGGCCAGGTTGATATAGACGCCGTTCATCACGGGACGCAGCTCGTCGTCGGCCGTGGCGAAAATCGTTTTGTTGATGCCGTTCACCAGCACGTCCACATCGAGCGTCAACTCCTTGCAATCGGCCGAAAGAGCCGGGATCGCCGGATAGCTCACGGCGCTGGCGCCGGGAATCGAGAGCGAACCGCTTTTCCAACTCAAACGGATCTCCCAGTTCTGATCGTTCACTTCGATCGTCAGAGGCATTTCGGCGAACTCCTTCAGCGAATCGAGCATCAGTTTAGCCGGAGCTGCGATGGTGCCTTCGCTTTCGACGCCGTCCACGCGAATCGAGCCCACGAGCGTGGTTTCCAGATCGGAAGTAGTCACCCGCAGCTCATCCCCCTTGAGCTCCATCAGGAAATAATCCAGGATGGGCAATGTATTTTTATTGCTGATTACTTTGCCGGTCGTGGCCAGGAGAGAGAGCAATGCAGAACTTGATACGGAAAATTTCATAGGTTTTAATGTAATTTATTTTCTGTTAGTCTTTTGAAGCCTTTTGTTTATTGGTTGGGTATTCCGAGGCAGCCCCCGCGTCTGAAGTTTCCTATTTCGTTTTTACTACCTGAAAGAATCGGGAAACCATCCTATCCCGCTGCGGTGCCCGGGTATTCATCGAACTCGGCTCCGGGTTCGCGTCGCTGCCCGGAACCATTCCCGAAATCCGGTCGGTTACAACGTCGCCAGTTTATCGAGCGCCGTCTGAATCATCTTTCTGACGAAAGGTTTATAATCCGTGCAGGCGTCCAGCGCGATCCGCTGAGCGATGATCGTACAGATCGTGGCGGCTTTGTGGCCCATGAGAGCGGCCAGCCCGGCCAAAGCAGAACTTTCCATCTCGAAATTGGTGACCCGGCGTCCGTGATAGTCGAACGACTCGATCTTCTCGTTCAGATGGATGTCGGCCGGTTCGAGACGCACCCAGCGTCCCTGCGGCGCATAGAAGCCGGGGGCGGCGATGGTGATGCCTTCGATGGTTACGTCGCGAAAAAGCTCGGCCAGCGAAGGATCCGCATCGATGAAATAGGGCTTCGGAAGCAAATCGCTCCAACCCGTATGTTTCATAAAAGCCTTCTCGATCTCCAGGTCGCAAACCTCGTTGCGCCCCTTGTAGTAATTCAACAGACCGTCGAAGCCGACCGAAGTGCGGGCGAAGACGAACTGCCCCACTTTGATGTCGGGCTGAATGGCGCCCGAAGTACCCAAACGGACCAGCGTGAGCTGCCGCTTCTGCGCCTTCTCCTGCCGCGTGGCGAAATCCACGTTGGCCAGCGCATCGAGCTCCGTAACCGAAATGTCGATGTTGCCGATGCCGATACCGGTCGAAAGCACGGTCATCCGCTTGCCTTTGTAGGTACCCGTCACGGTATTGAATTCGCGGTTGGAAACGCTGTACTCCTGCGTATCGAAAAAGGAAGCGACCATGGCTACGCGGCCGGGATCCCCCACGAGGATGACGATGTCGGCAAGCTGCTCCGGCTTGAGGTGCAGGTGGAAAATCGATCCGTCGTCGTTGATTATCAATTCGGAAGAAGGTATGGTTCTCATAGTGTCGGTTTTTATATTTTCATAATTGGCATAAAAGTACTACATTTACCTCGAATTTCAAAAAATACGCCACGATAAATTTTCCATAAATATATTGTATCCCGCTCGGCGGACTACAAGAAAAGAGATATTTGCGACATGACTCTCATCAAATCCATTTCCGGCATCCGGGGGACGATCGGCGGCCCTGCGACGGAGAACCTCACCCCGCTCGATATCGTTAAATTCACCACCGCTTACGTGCGTTTCATCGCCGAATCCGCACCCGGGAAAAGGCTCAAAATCGTCGTGGGCCGCGACGCCCGTATTTCGGGCGAAATGGTCGGCGACATCATCGAAGGCACGCTGCTGGGCTGCGGCGCGGACGTAGTGAACATCGGACTCTGCACTACGCCGGGAACCGAACTGGCCGTTACGGCGCACCGGGCCGACGGCGGCATCATCATCACCGCATCGCACAACCCCCGCCAATGGAACGCCCTGAAGCTCCTGAATGCCGAGGGAGAATTTCTGAGCGACGCCGAGGGCAAGCGGGTGCTGGCGCTGGATATGGCGTCCATGGTGGCGGGCACCAAGTACCGCGGCGATTTTGAGGAGCGGTTCAAAAACCTGCTGGAAGAGCTTTACCGCGACCGTTCCACCATTCTGTTTATTGACGAGATCCATGTGATCGCCGGGGCCGGTGCGGCGGAAGGCGCGATCGATGCGGCCAGTATCTTAAAGCCGATGCTGGCCCGCGGGGAAATCCAGCTCATCGGTGCGACCACACCGGAGGAATACCGCAAGACCATCCAGAAGGACTCCGCCCTTGACCGCCGCTTTGGCATGGTGAATATTGAGGAACCGGCCCCACAGCAGGCGGAAAAAATTTTAACCGGCCTGATGCCCCGGTATGAGCGCTACCACGGGGTGCGCATCCCGCAGGAGGCGATCCGCGCCGCGGTGGAGCTGAGCGTGCGCTACCTGCCGGGGCGCTACCTGCCGGACAAGGCCATTGACCTGTTGGACGAAGCCGCCGCGGCGCTGCGGATTTCAGGCGGGGAGCAATCCATGCTGCCAGGCAGCAAAATGCCGGTGCTGACCTCGGCGGAAATTGCCAAGGTGGTGGGCAAGGCCAGCGGCGTGCCCGCCGAGCGGGTAGGGGAGGCGGAGCGTGTGCGCCTGGACCAGCTGGAA
>OHUR01000454.1_pt1 | contig 15424 bp, 17 predicted proteins | sample 1579251 | NCBI WGS metagenome assembly OHUR01 (sample SAMEA3882528, study PRJEB24775) | human gut metagenome | biome: human-associated habitat; feature: intestine environment; material: feces | place: Netherlands | collected 2009/2010
TAAAGTAGCAGTCATTATCTTTGTAATTGAGGCTATTAGTCTCCTAGTATGCATATCTTTTGACATAAGTACTCTTCCTGTTGTAGAATCCATTAATATATAAGAAGAAGCACTACTAGTACTTGCATTTACTTTAGGAATAAATAGTATTAAAATGGTTATTATTACTACTAATTTTTTCATGGTATCACCTAGATAAATATATGTAGATAATAATTATTTTAGTCCTAGTTTATTTTTATTTAGGGTTTTATTTACTTTATATTTATTGTATAATATATGTGGATGTGATGTTATGGATAAATTTATTGTAAAAGAAAAAGATGAATTATATAATTATTTAAGAAATAATTTAAATAAATCTAAGAATAATATTAAATCTTTACTTAAGAATGAATGTATTTATGTTAATAATAATGTTATTACTAAGTATAATTTTGTAGTAAATAGTGGTGATATTATTAGTATTGGTAAAGCTATTACTTATAAGGATGTTAATTTAAAGATTATTTATGAAGATAGTGATATTATTGTTATAGATAAACCTACTAAGATATTAACTATATCTAATAGTAAAGAAAAAGAAAAAACTTTATACCGAGAAGTATCTAATTATTTAAAGATGGAAAATAAGAAAGTATTTGTTATTCATAGATTAGATTATGATACTTCAGGTGTTATTATGTTTGCTAAGAATCAAAAGGTACAAAAATTATATCAAGATAATTGGAATAATTTAGCTAAGAAAAGAGAATATACTGCTACTGTGGAAGGCACTACTAATAGTAAAGGACATATTGAATCTTATTTAAAGATGTCTAAAACATTACAAGTATATTCTTCTAAAAATAAAGATGGATTACTAGCTATTACTGATTATGAAAGAATTAAATATAATAATAAATATTCTTTAGTTAAAATACTTATTTCTACTGGTAGAAGAAATCAAATTAGATGTCATATGGCAGATATTGGTCATCCTATTCTTGGTGATAATAGATATGCTAAGAAAAAGAATGATCCTTTAGGTAGGCTGGCATTACATGCTAATAGATTAGAAATTATTAATCCTATTAGTAATAAGTTAATGATATTTACTAGTGAAATACCTAAAGAATTTTATGACATAGTAAAATAGTGGTTATTTAAACCACTATTTATTTTAAATACTATTTATATAGCTAGTGTTTAATTTTAATTATTCTTATTAAAAACATAAACATATTTATAATTATCAAACGCTTTAGTTAATATTAGCTCATTATTTTTAATTTCGTAAGTGTATTTACCAGAAAGTCCACCAATTAAATCAATATCAATATAATTATTTTCTAATGTATAAGTACCGCTTATACAGTTACTTTCAATTTCACTATTATAAATACACTTATCTATTTTATCATAACTTATTACAATATACTCATTTACAATGTCATTTAGTTCATAAGTTAATTCATTATTCTCATAATTTTGATTTGAATAGTAACTCCAATGACCTTTAATTCTTTTTTTATTATCAATAAAATTAATATACAATATAATAGTGATTATAGTGATTATAGTTATTACAGCTATTAACGAAATAAATAATATTTTTCTTTGGCTGTTCATATTATCACTCCATTCTTTAACAGCTTGTGTAAGACCATTCTCTATAAGTTACATATCCATGATCATAAGTACAATTTGTGTATTTAGCATGATTATTACAAACTCTTTCGATCGATGAACATATATTATTTGTCATTGAACCATCATAACGAGGATATTTTTTGTTCGTATAACAGCAACCACAGCACCATACTACAGCATATGAAACTTTTTCTGTAGTTACATTTCCAGCATTATCTGTACATGTAAAAACAGTTGTTATATCTCCTTTTGATCTTGTAGTGTTTAAATAGTCTGATGTAGTAGTAACACCAGTACTTACTGTTCCGTTATCTTCTATTCTAGCCTCTTTCATGCCAGTACCGCTATTATCTTTACAAGTTAGTGTAATTTTTGTTCCTGATTCTTGCTTTCTACTAGCTGATGGAGTATAAGTAAGTGTTGGTGGTACTTGATTTTTTTCCCATACAGCATATAAAGTATAATTATTAGCATTATGAGTACCCCACCATTGACCAGGTGAATATGATGCTGATGTTGCCGATGAACTCTCACTCCAACCCATAAAAGTATAACCAGTCTTTGATGGTCTGTCAGAAGATAAATAAATATTTCCATTAGGAGCATATTTATAACTTTGACTAGATGGTCCACCACTGCCTCCATTGGCATTATATGTTATTGTATAAATATTAGCTTTTAGTATTGGATAATATGTAGCACTAGATGATATACTCTTACTAGTATTTATATTCCAAGTACTAGTAGTAGCATTTTTATTAGTATTCCAACCAATAATTGTATAACCTGTCTTTTCAATAGTTGGTGAAGTTATACTACAGCTTTGTCCACTTATAGCATAACATGACTTGGTAATATTAATTGTTCCTCCACCTATTTTGTCAGCAGTCCCTTTATTAAATGTTATTGTATATTTATTTATAGTAAAATCTTTAGTACTTTCACTATAATTATTACTTTTATCTACTGTTCTAGCTGTTACTTTTGCTTTTCCAGTAGTAGTATAACTTATATTTATCTGATTACTTGTTATCTGATTACTTGAAGATTGATACCAAGTATCTTTTTCTATATTAGTAGTAGTGGGTTTATCACAAGTAAAGATATTATTACTTAGAGTACATCTGTTAACATTAATATTACTAGTACCTTTAACAGTAGATTTAAAATAATACTTTGCTTCTCCGCTTATATTAGCATTATTATATTTAATAGTTAATGTATTAGAACTTAATGTATAAGTAGGCTTCTTTATAACTTTAGTATTTCTACTTTCAGTATTAGAACATAAATAACTACCTCTACTAGTTTTCATACATACTCTTAAATAATATTTTTCATTTTGTTTTAATCCTTGTAATTTACAAGTATTACCTTCTATAACACCAGTCTCTTTTATATTAGCAGAACTATCTCCATACATACATACTTTGTCAGACATAGTACTACTTTGATTAGTCTCAGCATCAGTAAATCGTACATGTATCTCATCAGTATAACTAGTACCATTATCTAGTTTAGGATAATCTTTAACTTCTTCATTAACTATGTTACCCATACATACTTCATAACCATCACTATTAGCTTTATCTTGAGTTAATATTTCAGCTTTACTATTAACCATAGTTACTTTATTTTTCTTTACTAATACATAACTATGTATATCAAAATCTTTACTTTCAATATTTGCTTTTTTATCAAGTAACCCTTTATTCATAAGTTCTTCAATAGTAATACAAAAATATTTATTATCTTTATCAGTAATATCTAACCAGTAACTACTATCATCATTCTTTTCAGCAGCAAATGTTTCAGCAGCCTCTTTAATACTCTTTTCACTTAATGTTGCTGCTTTTTCTTTGGAGGAATTTATGGCTTTAATAATACCAAAAATAGAAAGAGCTATAATTAAACTTATTATAAGTATTACTGCTAGTAGCTCTATTAGTGTATATCCTTTTCTATTTAGTTTCACTATTGTTCTCCTAATAAGATTACTTTTTTTACTACTTTCATTGCTTCTTTTAATACTTTATCATCATCTATTTCTTCGATATAATTATAACCATCTTTATCTTTGCTTAAGTATGCTACTTCTAGACTAGCGGTATCACTACTATCATAATCTCCTACTGAGAATAGTACTATTTCTTTAGGAGTATTAGGAAGGGAAAAGACAGTGATTATTGTACCTAATTTGAATTCATTTTTTTCATTTAAGATATTAAATTCCATATTAACCTCCTAATAATGTTCCAATGGTAATAAATATTACTATACTTATTACTAGTGTTATTATTATAGTTAGGGTGCTTATTGTTACATAACCTGCTGTTTTTTCTAACTCTAATCTTTTTACTTTAGCTAAGGCTTTTTTTCTAGCAATGGTATTAGCTTCAATTAATTCTTGATAGTTGGAATAACCATCGCTGGCATTCTTACTTAGATAGTCAAATGGTTCACATAATTTATCGACATGATTTCTACTAGTAGTAATGATAGTATTTTTTTCAACATTCCATTTTTGAACTTTATTTGGATTGAAGATGATATTTCTTTTATTATTATACTTTTCCATGTTTATCCTACTCCCATTTAAATAGTCTTACTTCTTCCATATCTATTCCATATTCTCTTATATATGATTCATGGTATTTTAATTTTTCTTCCATTAATTTTATTATTTTCTTACCTTCTCTTGTTTTTGCTATATCTAAGTGATTTATGATATCTATTACGATATGATATCTATCTATTTCATTTTTTACACGCATATCAAAGGCTGTTGTTATTGTTCCTTCTTCGATGTAACCATGGACACTTATGTTTTTGTTTTCTCTTTCATAAGTTAATTCATGAATTAAAGTTGGATAACCATGATAATTAAATATTATTGGTTTATCTTTAGTAAATAGTTTATTGTATTCGGTATTTGTTAAGCCATGTGGGTGTTTAGTACTTGGCTCTAATTTCATTAGGTCTACAACATTGATAAATCTTATTTTGATATCTGGTAAGTAATTTCTTAATATTGAAACTGCTGCGATGTTTTCTAGAGTTGGAGCATCTCCTATTGATACTAGGACGATATCTACTCCTTTATTATCATTGCTTGCAAAGTTCCATTTTGATAAGCCTTTGGCACAATGTTCTTTGGCTTCTTCCATTGTAAGCCACTGGGGGCGCATATGTTTAGAAGCTACAATTACATTGATATAGTTTTTGGTTTTTATGATATGATCAAAGCATGATAGAAGGCAGTTACTATCTGGAGGTAAATATATTCTTACGATATCGGCTTTTTTGTTAACTAGATGATCAATAAAGCCGGGATCTTGATGGGTATATCCGTTATGATCTTGTTGCCATACATTTGATGTTAAGATATAATTTAGTGATGATATTTCTTTTCGCCATGGTAATTCTTTTGATACTTTTATCCATTTGGCATGTTGGCTTGCCATGGAATCTACTATTCTAATAAAGGCTTCATAACTTACAAATACTCCATGTCTACCTGTTAAAATATAACCTTCTAGCCAGCCTTCACAGGTATGTTCACTAAGGTATGAATCCATTATTCTGCCATCATATGATAGGTATTCATCTTCTTTTTTCTTTGTTAAATACCAACATCTATTATCTGCTTCAAATATATGTGATAATCTATTACTCATTGTTTCATCTGGTCCAAATACTCTAAAGTTATTAGGGTTTTCTTTTATGATATCTCTTATAAATTCTCCTAGTACACGCATATCTTCTTTTTCTATTTCACCAGGATGGGTAAATTTTACAGCATATTTATCGATACTTGGTACTTTTAATTCTTGTAATAGTAATCCACCATTGGCATTAGGATTAGCTCCCATTGGATTATATGGTACTAATTTTTTTAAATATGGTAATAAATGTCCATTATCATCGAATAGTTCTTCTGGATGATAACTCTTTAACCATTTTTCTAATTGTTTTAATTCTTCATCATTTTCTAATGGTATTGGTACTTGATGACTACGGAATGTTCCTTCTACTTTTTTTCCTTCAACTAATTTAGGGCCTGTCCATCCTTTAGGAGTTCTAAGTACTATCATAGGATAAAAGACTCTTTCTACTTTGTTATTATATCTAGCATTATACTGGATTTTTTTTATTTCTTTTATTATTCTATCTAGAGTAAGAGCCATATTTTTGTGTAATTCCATAGTGGTACTTCCTTCAACTAAATATGGTTTCCATCCATAGCCATATAATAGTGAAGATAATTCTTCATTACTTATTCTAGATAATACTGTTGGATTACTTATTTTATAACCATTTAAATGAAGTATTGGAAGAACTATACCATCTCTTTTGGGATTTAAAAATTTATTTGAATGCCAACTAGTGGCTAGTGGTCCGGTTTCGGCTTCACCATCTCCTATTACACAGGCTGCAATTAGATCGGGATTATCAAAGACTGCTCCAAAGGCATGAGACAAGCTATATCCTAACTCTCCTCCTTCATTTATTGATCCTGGTGTCTCAGGAGCAGCATGAGAGGCTATTCCTCCAGGAAATGAGAATTGTTTAAATAATTTTTTTAGTCCTTCTATATCTTCACTTACTTCGGGATAGGTATTACTATATGTTCCTTCTAAATATACATTTGATACAACGGCATTACCTCCATGACCTGGACCTGATATGTATATCATATTTAAATCGTTCTTTTTGATTATTCTATTTAAATGTGTATATATAAAGTTTTGTCCTGGTACTGTTCCCCAATGTCCTACTATTTTCTTTTTGACATGACTCCATTTTAATTCTTCTTTTAATAAGGGATTATCTAATAAATATAATTGTCCTACTGATATATAATTTAATGCTCTGAAATATGCATTCATATCTTTTAATTCTTTTTTTGAAATACCCATTATATCACACTCTCTATTCTTTATTTAAGTATATCATAAATTATTTTTCTTAGCAATAAATTTTCTTATTTTTAAAGTAAAGTCTTTAGTCTTTAATTTATCATATATAGCCTACTAATTGTAGTCTATATATGAACTATATTAAGATATTATATTTAGGGTGAAGTGCTTTCTAACTACGATATTATCAAATAAAAAGATATTATCTAGTATTTTTTAATTAATTTAACTTATAAATTTTAAACTTTAATAATAAGTTTTAAATAAAATATTTTATTTTATAATAAATTATGGTACAATTATTTAGGAGGAAGAAGTATGAAAATTATCGAACTTACGGAAACACAATTTAAAAATTATTCTAAATTACATAGTTCTAGAAATTATTATCAAACAGTAGAATATGCTCATAGTAATAAGGGTACTATATATTATTTAGGATATATTAATGAAAATGATAATACTTTAATGGCAGCAGTTCTACTACTAGAAAGAAGTTTAGGAAAAATTAAATTTGGTTATGTTCCAGGATCTTTCTTAGTGGATTATAATAATGATAATTTATTTAAAGACTTTATTACCTCACTTAAAGATTATTTAAAGAAGAAAAAATATATTTATGTTACTACTGATAATATTTCAACATATAAAATGTTTGATAAAACTGGTGATGTTGTTTATTATGATACTAATATTATTAAGTTATTTGATGAATTATCTTTTAAAAAAATAGGAAAATTGCCTATTAGAAATGTTGTTCTAGAAACTGAAAAGACTCCAGAAGAGACTTTTAAGCTATTTAATGCTAATACTAAAAGAAATATTAATTTATCAATTCGTAGGGCTATTAATATTTATAAGGATGAGAGTAATAATATTAATCCATTGTTAGATATGAATAATACTATTAAGAAAAATAAAATTATTAATATTATTAATAATTTTAATGATGATAATGTTAAGGCAGAAGTATATTATGCTAAGATAAATCCTGAACAATATGTTAATAATTATAGATATATTCTTAAGGAAGAAGATAAAAGAAATGATAATTTAAATGAAATTATGCAAAATATTAATGTTAAAAAAACTGATTCTATTATAAATAAAAAAATGAATTCAGATAAGAAAATTACTAAATATCAAAATGAAATAATTAAAGCTACTGGTGTTTATACTAAATATCCTAAGGAAGTTATTATTGGGGGTATATTAATTATTAAAAATAATAGAGAAATATATTTTTTTGATGAAGCATATAATAAAGATTTAGAAAAGTTTTATTCTTCACATTTGATAAAATGGGAGATTATTAAAAAATATTTAAATGAAGGATATAAAATATTTAATCTTGGTTCTATTAAAAGTATCGATAAAAAGGATGGTAATTATACATTTAAAATGGGATTTGGGGCTAAGGTATATGAGTATATTGGTACTTATGATTTAATTATTAATAGATATTTATATTACTTTGCTAAATTCATAGTTAAAATTAATGAAATGATAAAGAGAATTACTAAAAAGTAATTCTCTTTTAATATATTTATTTTAAGTCACTACTTCCAAAAGGAAAAGGGCATAAATCTTTAACTAGATATGTTTCTTTTTCGCCATCATTACTATATAAAACTATTTCAGCATCTTTAGAAAAAAATTCGCTTATAGTTTGTCTACATATAAAACAGCATGATGATATTTTAGGACTATCACACATTACATATAGTTTACTAAATTCTCCTTTTTTATAACCGCTGGCAATGGCGGAGGTGATGGCTACTCTTTCGGCACAAATGGTTCCACCATATGAAGCATTTTCAACATTTACTCCTCCAAAGCTTTTTCCATCGTTCATTAAACATATACTTGCCACTCTAAAGCCCGAATATGGACTATAACTATTCTTTAATAATCTTTTTAAACTTTCTTCCATTAAAATCCTCCTAGTAAATTAATTATTTTTGGTACAAATATTATTACTCCTACTACTAAAGAAAAGATACACATAAGAAGGACAGAAGAAGCTGCTATATCTTTTACTTCTCCTGCTAACTTATTATATTTTGGACTAACAAGATCAACTAATCTTTCTATTGATGTATTAATTATTTCACTTACTAATACTAGTCCAATTACTATAATTATGATTATAAATTCTATTTTATCTATCTTAAGAAGATACGATAAAACTAAAGCTATAATACCTAAAAGTATTTCTCTTTTAAAATTATCTTCATTAATGTTAATAAATCTTAAGCCATCTATACAATTCTTAAAACTATCTTTAAACTTCCGTCTTTTCTTAGTTCGTGAAAGCATATTAGTCTCCTCTATCTATTGATACCGTATTCCTTAAGTAATTCTTCTTGTTTACCAAACATTTCTTTTTCTTCTTCTTCAGTCATATGATCATATCCAAGTAAATGTAATAATCCATGAGTAGCTAAGAAACATACTTCTCTTTCTCTTGAATGATTATATTCTATTGCTTGATCATAAGCTATATCTACTGCTATATAAATATCTCCTAGTAACCTGAAATCTTCATAAACAATATCAGGATTATCTTCTAAAGCAAAAGATATAACATCAGTTACTCTATCTACTTTACGATACTCCTTGTTTATTCTATGAATTTCTTCATTACTTACAAATATTATATTAAATATTGCTGTTTCTATTTCTAATTTTTTTACAACAAATTCCATATATTTTTGTAATTTATCTATTTCTATTATTTCTTTATCTGTTTCATTAAATATTTCAAACATAATTATCCCCCTATCACATCGAAAACATTTATATTAAAAGAATATAACATAACTAAAACTAAAATTATAATTATAAGTATATCTAGTATTGTATCATTCTTAAATAATTTTATTTTATTTTTTATAGCATCTAATCCTACATATATTAAGAATCCTACTATACCTCCAACTAAGTTAAGTATAATATCATCTATATCAAATACTCTACCTATGTAATATTGTACCACTTCGATGGTAAGAGAAGCTATTATAGTAAGAATTGTTACTACTCCTAACTTTCTATTCTTAAGTAAATAAGAAGATAGAAAACCAAATGGTATAAATAACATTATATTACCCATAACATTTCTAAAAAACTTATGAGAACCAATATCATATCTAAATATTTCTTTAAATGGTATAAAATTAGAAGTTCCATAATTAATATCTTGAAAAGTAACTACATGAAATAGACATAATAAATATATTACTGCTAATAAATATATTATTTCCTTATGAAGTAAAAACTTCTTATGTTTAGTTATTAAGTAAGTTATTCTTAAACTAGATATAATAACTGTTATTATAATTAACATCGGCCATACATCTGGTAGTACTTCCATAAATGTCTGTTTTATCACTTCTACCATCTCCTTCTTACCTCATATTAATTATATCTTTTTTTTAATAATTTTACAATACATTTTATTTAAAAATTAAAACTCTTCAGTAATGAAGAGCTCTTTTTATATAGATAATTGGTATTATCAGAGAACACTGATAATATTAATTCACTGATAATTGATATGGAGCTGTACTAGTACCAGTTCCCGACTTTATATCCACACTGGGATCAAGATAAAGGACTGGGGTGATTCCATTTGTACCGTACACATTACGATTGCTAATATTTCCAGTTGATTTGACAACCCATGCAACATTGGAAGAATCAGAATATTGAGTTAAGAGCCATCCATAAGCATTTCCATTATTTGTAATAATTGGTTTAATCCAATTGTTATCTGTACAAGTACTATTATTATAATTATATAAATTCTGTGAACATTTACTTAAGTCTGTGGCATAACCATAATCACTTGGATAGGCAAGTGCTATTTTGCCTAGCGAAGCATTTGGCCTTTCTGAATATACCTTTGTTCCTCTTTCATAGTTATATATTTGATTTGAATATATCGTATGAACATTCCATCCTCCTAGATGATATGCAGTTTCTGATATTGCGTTTCTTGTCTTATTGTTTTTTATTCCTGTAGAAGTAAAATTACATGTTGTTGTAGCATTATTTTGGCCATAATAACAATTACCACTCTTAGCATTGTAATACAAGCTTCCTCCAGTAGGCTCCGATTCATAACCAGGATTTAATAATTTCATTAGTCTAGCATCTGTCCAGTCATTTTTTCCGTTATTTGTTTCTGCTCCAGTTGATGTATTTTTATTATCCCATGAATACGTTCCTATTTGACTACCTCTTATTAGTTTTACTTTATTATTAAATACTCCAATTATACGCCATGTTTCACATGTAGATGATGATTGATTTGAATAATCTGAACAATTGAAATAGATATAGTTATTTGGTGATGCTCCATAATATCTGATGTTGCCTGCTGTATCTTTCATAAGATTATTTTTAGCATCATACTGATAAGTTATACTATTATTTGTTACTGGTGTTTTAGAAGCATTATTATATAGGTTGGATATTAAGGATGCAGCACTCATTGGAGCAGTTCCTTGGGTAACTGTTGCTTCAATAGATGTTTTAAAGTTAGTAGAATTTGAACCAATATCATTATTAGCTTTATCTCCATCAATATAGAAAATTACTAAATATGCTAATGTCGTATCTTTAGATAATTGTGCTTCTTTTATTTTTAATGTACCAGTACTAGTGATAGAACCAGTTGTTACTATATCAAATCTTTTACCATTTAAAGCTGAAGTACTAATGGTAGTATAGGTGCTTGGATTATATGAAGCAAGTACATATTTTAAGGCTCCTGTACTTTTTCCTGATGAAGTAAATCCTGAATTTAGGGTTGTTGTTTTTAGATTTATAGTTAGATAACCATCTATTGTACAACTACTTTTTAGTTTAGCAGTTATATTGGTTACTACCATACCTGTTCTTATTGTTATTTGATTGCTATTTACTACTTGACTTTTATCTAGTAATAATAAATCACTACCTGTAATATTGGATCCTTTTACTGATTCTACTTCTAGACATTCAGAAGTACCTGTGATAGTTATATTACTACTACGCCAGCTTAAAATAGCATATGTTAAACCCGATATTAACAGTATAAATAATATTATTCCTAATACTACTCCATATATTTTTATTTTCTTATTTTCCATATGATACTCACCTTCCATATTCTCTATATAAAGTATATCATTTGTTAAAATATTAGTCAAATAAAAAACTTAATTTCTGAAAAGAAATTAAGTATTATTTAATATCATTTATATTTATTGTATATATTTCTTCATTATTTACTAAGAAAGATACTGATTCTAAGTTATCATATACATTATTCATAGATAAACTTATAGTATATATTACTTCTTCTAGGATATTCCTTTTATCTAGATCATTTAATAATAATTCATTAAAATTTAATTTTAATTTATTATTATCTAGTTCATAATCATTTAACACTGTATTAGCATTTAAATAACTCATTAAATTAGTTTGGTATATAGGACTACTTCCTAATTCTTTAATTATTATTTTTACTACATCACTATCTTTGCTATTTATATATTTTGTTACTGGTACATAGTATTTAGTATCATTATAAGTACTTGTATAATATGTTGTATATGATAATATATCATTTAAATTAGATAAATCATAACTTTTATTTATACCATAACTTTTATCTAGTACTGTTGGTATATTTGTTTTACTATTGGGTAATTTATTTAGTACTTCTCCTTCTACTTTTATTATTACTTTATCTATACCATCTATACTTGTTAAAGTATAAATGATTGATTCAATCATTTTATCTTCATCTTTATCATTTACTTCAAGTAATTCTTTAGAAAAATCTATTGTTAAGATATTTTCTTGTAAATTTATATCTTTTATTGTTACATCTGGTGGTATTATACTTCTAAAACCATTTGGTATAATGTTATTTTTAGTACCTCCTACTACTAGGCCTTCTAATAAGTCTTTAGCTAAATCTACTCCTTCACATTTACATGTTGGTATAGTTGTTCTAGCTACATAGTCATTACTATCTACTAAATATATTGTACTTTCTACGTTATTATAATTATACTCTATACTATTATTTTTTAAATCTATATCTTTTCTATTACTTGGTATTAGATATATTACTAATAGTAAGATAATAGCGGTAGTAGATACTATTATTTTTTTTATAGACATTTTCTTTAACATGTTATCACCACTAAAATATATGTTTTTAATTTATATTTTATACAAAAAAGAAGCTACTTATTTAGCTTCTACGATTAACTTAATAGCGGTTCTTTCTTCTCCATCTATATTTATATCAATAAAGGCTGGAGTACATACTAAATTCTTTCCTGATGGAGCGACAAAGCCTCTTGCTATAGCTACTCCTTTTATAGCTTGATTAAGTGCTCCTGCTCCTATTGCTTGTACTTCTACTACTCCTTTTTCTCTAAATACATTAGCAAGAGCTCCTGCTACTTTATTAGGCTCCGACTTTGATGAAACTTTAATTGTTTCCATAATTATTTTATCATTCCTTTCTACATTAAAATATATGTTTATAAAAGAAATAAATAACAAAAAATAGTAGCTTAAATTTCGCTACTATTCTTCTTTTTATATAATATATATGCTAATGATGATAATACTACTAATACTATAAAGCATACTATTCTAAAGGTACTACTTATTCCTCTTTTTATTGGTTTAGTATATGGAGTATCCTTATCTACTGCTAATTCTATATCGGTAGTATTTTTATCAATAGTCCATATATAAGTATTATCTTTTATTTTATCAGCGTTATTTGATGCTACTTTTAAATTACTTGTTACTGCTATATTTATTTTTTTACTATATAAGCAGTAGAAGTTTCCACTTAATCTTATACTATAATAATTATCTAACTGTTCTATTTCATGGTTTTCAAAACAGGTATTTATTATTGTTGAATTTATAAAATCTTCCATAGTATAATTATAACTAAATGTATAATCTATATTATTACCATTATCTTTTAATGATTTTTGATAAATTTCTTCTTTATTATAAATTGGTTTTTGTTCTTCATTAATAATGGAATATATAGTACTTATATCGGTTGCTTTGCTATTTTGCTTACTTTCTTCTTTAGTTACTGTACCTGTTATTTTTTCTTTTAATATATTATCATCTATTTCTAAATTATAATTTACTGTACATCCTGTTAAAAGTAATATACTTAATAACATTATTATTTTCTTTTTCACTAGCCATCACCTCTATTTATACCAAGAACCATAAGCTACTATTTCATCTGAGTTTATATTTCTTGTTCTTTCTCTTACTAAACCTGGTTCTCCAGTATTACCTTCAATTGTATAAACATTACTACTATCTGAAGATGTTACTATTCCTACATGGTCAGAGCACTTTCTTACTTTATCCCATTTTCCATAGCTGCTTCGACATTCTCCATTAGTCCACTGATAAAAAATGATGTCTCCTGCTTTTGGTGTATAACTTCCTCCATAAGCTTTAGAATACTCAAATGTTATATTACTATTTGCTCCACTTCTGAAAGCAGGCCACATGCCGCTAGCACTATTATCATTTATTGGTCCGGCTGCATTGATATAACTATATAGTGTTTGTCCTTGAACAGATACTTGTTTTAATGCCCAAGTAGTAAATTGAGCACACCAAGCATCAGTAGAAAAACCATACTTTTTATCATCATTATCATTTCCTAATTGTCCACTTAGAACTGCTACTAAACCTTGAGCTACTATTTTTGAACCTTTATTCTCAAAAGTTATTTTGTTATCATTTGATTTATTTTCTTCATTTTCTAGTAATTTGTCAAAATAAGAAAAATCACCACTTTGAATGTTTTTTATACACTCTTTATAAGCAACACCAATACCTGCTTCACTTAATAAGTTCATAAATACATTTACTATCCATGGTATGCAAAATACTATCATAGCATTAATTATTCTTTGTACTACTATTTTAGAATTTTTTACTGCTTTTTCTTCTCCACTTATTACTACTTTACTAAAATCTATTAATATCATTACTATTAATCCTATTGGTAATAATGTAAAGACTAAATCTATTAATAACTTTCCAAAATATATTATTCTTAAAATTCCTGGATGCTGACAGGCATCAAGTAAAATATACATATAAATCACTCACTTTTCTATATTTAGTATACATTATTTTTTTGTTTTAGGCAAGAAAAAAAGAGAAATCTAATGTTTCTCTATATGAATTAATCCTTCGTATACTTCTTCTAATGCTCTACCTATGTTTTTTTGACATTTATAGTCTTTAATAGGCATTTGATAATATCCTGTTTTAGTCATTTGCTTAGCTCTATCTGATACTACATAAACTAAAGCATACTTTGAATCTACAATATTTAATATTTTATCAATTGAAGGATAAATCACTATTATCACACTCCCTTATGATATAAGAATATAACATATTAATTATAAATGCAATAGTCTTTACATAAATTTTACATAACAATTTTTTTATTATATCCAATAGATTTAATTTTAACTTTAGATTTTACTATTATATTTTTTTGATATAATAATTCTTCTAATTTATCCACTAACATTTTAATTCTTCTTGAAATATAAGACTGTGATAAACCTAATATATTAGATATCTCTATTTGTGAATAACCATCCCTAAAATATAAATTAAATAAACATTTATCTTTACTATTTAGTAAATTAATTACACCATTTATATCTTTAATTTCTTCCTTATCCATATAATCCCCTTCTATATTTATTGAAGGATCAATAATTAAATCATTAAGTGTAAGATCATCATCTCCTATCAGTTCATCTAATGAAACATATCTATAAGATTCTCTTCTA
>OHUR01000474.1_pt1 | contig 14974 bp, 10 predicted proteins | sample 1579251 | NCBI WGS metagenome assembly OHUR01 (sample SAMEA3882528, study PRJEB24775) | human gut metagenome | biome: human-associated habitat; feature: intestine environment; material: feces | place: Netherlands | collected 2009/2010
CCCACGAAAACAGCAGAAGCCTCTAACATATTTGCTTATCCAAGGTATGAGAGATTTGTGGTACCTGTGGCTGGAAAAGGATAATGAGGGACTCCGAAAGGATGCTTAATGGTAGGGGAGGAAGAACGGTATATTGATTCAATCGGCTTGTCGTATGTGGACGGATACCGATTATGCGCTTGAGGTTGGTGCGCGTATTGAGTGTGTGGTCGAACCAGCTGAAGATGAGTGGGGGTGTCATTGTTGACGTTCAAGAAAGCATGGCAGATACCAGGTAAATGATTTGCCCACCTTCATATTTTGCGGTTTGGGCTGACACTAAAAGATGGGGTGCGACTCACGGTTGCGCCCCATCTTTTAGTACGTCGCTGTCAGTGCCTCTTGTTGTATGCGATTTTGTTGGTGTCAATGACGAAAGTCTTGCGGTCATTCTTGGCCATGACATCCAGGATAATACCGGCGATGATGAGCAGAAGACCAGCGATGACCAGCATCACCGCGCCGATCAGCGTGGGGAAGTGGGTGACCACGCCGGTCTTGGCGAATTCGAAGGTGACGGTGCCGCAGAGCACAATGCCAACGATGCCGATGATTAGGCCCAATCCGCCGAAGAGGGGGAGGGGCTTGTATTCGCGAATCATGCGGAAGATGGTGCTCATCACCTTGATGCCGTCACCCACAGTGTCAAGCTTGCTGACGGAACCCTCCGGACGGTCACGGTACTGAATCGGCATCTCGAACAGACGCAGATTGTTGTTCAATGAGTGGATGGTCATTTCGGTCTCAACTTCGAAGCCACGCGAAAGCACTGGGTAAGTCTTGACGAATGTGAACGAAAACGCTCGGTAACCGGTCATGATGTCGGTGACATTCGCTTGGAACAGACCATTGATGGAGCCACGCACCAGACGGTTGCCAAAATTGTGGAACGGACGCTTATTTTCTTGGAAATAGGTGGAGCTTAGACGATCTCCGATTACCATATCGTAGCCCTCGAGAACTTTGTCCACCATGGCCGGTGCCGCATCTGCGGGATAGGTATCGTCGCCGTCCGCCATGACATACACGTCGGCGTCAATGTCTTCAAACATGGCGCGGATTACGTTGCCTTTGCCTTGGCGCGGCTCCTTGCGGACAATCGCTCCCTCGGCTGTCGCGATTTCGGCAGTGCGGTCGGTGGAGTTGTTGTCGTACACGTAGATGTCGGCATCGGGCAGCGCTGTTTTGAAGTCGCGTACCACCTTGCCGATGGTGACTTCCTCGTTATAGCAAGGCAGCAGTATGGCAACGGAGGGGCTTGTATTCTTCTCGAGCATGTAGAACACTATAGCCTTTGCTGTGGTCGGAGCGAGGCGTCCTGCGGATTCAATTATGATTGCTGTCTTCTTGGCAAAGGTTATGAGAGAATGGCGTGAGACGTGATATAAGCTAGGATGATAAATTGCGCGGATACGACAGGGGCGTTCTGTGAAGAACAAGATCTTTGCGTTCGAATTCGTTGGTTTGTGTCTGGTGAATGAGTTTAATAAGGAGTAAGTGTGGATTGTAAAAGGCAAGTCAGATTAAAGTTTTTTATTCCGTTAGCGGTGGTTTTTCTCCTTGAAACTTTTCTTTTCAATTTCGCTTTTTGGGAGGCTCTGACATTTCCTGAGCAGCAGCAGATTTCGGTATCCTCTCTGAACAATATTGTAAGAGAGGGAAATGAGTATAGGGTTACTGGTTCCGACACTCCGTACATTGAGTATGCTGTAGATGGGCCTACAGAGATAGACAATTTGGATATTGATCTGGTCGCTAGTGATTCCGATGCCGTAGTTGGCGGGACGTATAGTTTGAGTCCATATGTGCTTGACGAAGGTAATACTAACGGGTATATATCTCTTGGCACGGCACATGTTTCCGAGAACTTAACTGAATCGCATTATATCCGGATTCATCCTGCGGGAAAAGTTACGGGTCTTAGACTAAAGCTGAATATGCAAGAAGGCGACAAGATTGTTATTGACTCTGTTTCCATAAATGCTCAGAGACCTTTTTCGTTCTCTTTTTTGAGGTTCCTCATAATGCTGCTTGTCTCCTATTTGGTGTTCTGCTTTTGGACATCTCGTGACATGTATCAGTGGAATCTAGATTTGAAAGTACGGCGGCAGAAAATTCTTTTATCCATCTTTGTCTTCATACAAATCATGGTTTTACTTGCTGTGACACAGCTTATTCATCCCGCTCAGTATTTTGATTCAACTCGTGAATTAAACGGCGGAGCTTTTATAGGCGATGAGAATCAGTATAATTACTTAGCTAATGCCATCATAAATGGCCATACTTATTTGGATCTCCCTGTTCCGGAATGGATGCAGAAGATGACAAATCCTTATGATGCATCTGCGAGAGCGCAATTATCTTTCAAAACCGGCGAGCCTACGTACTGGGATTATGCTTTTTATAATGGAAAATATTATTGCTATTTTGGAGCATTGCCTGCATTGTCGCTCTTCGTCCCCTTTAAACTCATAACTGGACATGATTTGAGGACTGATTATGCTGTCGCTTTGATGACAGTATTTTTAGTGCTTGCGGCGGTATTCTTTTTGTACTCATTCATGAAAAAATACATCAAGCCATCCTTCGGGCTATTCCTAGTGTCCTTGCTCTTGCTCGTGACTGGAAGCGGTGTCCTGACACAAGCGTTTTATCCGATGATCTATTCTTTACCAATCCTTTTTTCTTTGGTTTTAACTTTAACAGGACTTGGCTTATGGATTAATGCAAGAAAAGATACTGGTGAGCTGTCTAAGCTACATCTTTTGATTGGTGCGATTTGTATAGCATTAAATCTTGGATGTAGACCTCAATTTGTTCTGGTGGTCTTCGTCGCTTTTCCGATATTCTGGTCTGAAATCAGAGAGAGGTTTTTCTTCTCTGTGAGAGGTATTTGGAACACGCTTGCCGTTATAGTGCCTTTTCTTCTTGTGGGTGGGGTAACTATGGCGTATAATTATGTCCGGTTTGATTCTTTCTTTGATTTTGGCGCTACGTATAATCTAACTGGTTTTGATATGGTTCATCGATCCTATGCCTTGTCGAGGATTCCATGGGGATTGTGGATGTATCTTTTTCAGCCAATTAACATAAGCCCAAATTATCCATTTATGAAACAGTTAGATGTGCCGTCTGGCTTCATGGGGCAAACCATTATGGAACCTAACTTTGGTGGTTTTTTTGCCTTTGTTCCGGCAGCCTTGTTTGCATTTTTGCTTTGCACAGTAAGAAAAGAGGCTAAAGCAAGTGGTATTTGGGGAATTAACCTCTTTTTCGTTGGCTTTGCTGCTGTTCTTTTGGTGGTTGATACTGAGATTGTCGGTATCTCGACAAGATATTACAGTGAATTCGGCTGGTTGTTGATAATTGGTGCGATATCCACAGTGACTCTTTATGCAAAGAAATATTCGAGCGAAAGGATTTCGAATCTCTGCCTCAACGTATTTGTCCTACTGACGTTAGTGGGTGTATTCCTGAGCTATCTGAATCTCCTATCAGATGGGAGATATGGATGTTTAAGCAGCTCCAATGATGCTCTATATCGTGTGATTGAATCTTGGTTCAGTTTTCTAAGCTGATTTTTAGGAGAGATTTTTAGGAGAGGTGAGCAACCACCTCTCCTAAAAATCATTTTATAAAGTATGAGAGTATCTTGTCCGTGAGGGGATGGACGAATAGAGTATCTATTATTTTTGCAATGCAGCTCAGAACTAAGAACGCGATGATGACGATGAAGAATGCTGAGACAATTCTGAGTAGCAAACTGTCGGGCGCATAGCAAAATTTAGACACATATTCCCACAAGATCCTGAATCCGAAGATGTTCTCATGAAGAAGATAGATTCCAAACGTCGTGGAAGAAATTCCTACTATCGTTTTACTGATAAGTTTTGGGATTTTGTCGAAATTAATGCGTGAGATGATGATGAAGACGAATGCTCCTATCGCTACTGGGAATAGTACTATTCCGTTGTGAATTTGGTTTGTCCAGCCGAGTGCACTGCTAATGGGTGATGATGACGATGCGAAATAATTAAATAGCAGCATTAACAGTGTCATGAAGACGATGCCTGCAAGCATGGGGGCTGTGCGCATTCGCTTCGAAATCTCTGTATTGTTCTTTTTGATAAAAGCGCCAATCAGATAACCGAAAATGGCATATGTCAAATTGTTCCAGTTGGAAACTCGTCCAAAGATGAGGATCTGGATGCTTAAAAAAGAAAAAAGAACGAGCAGACTTAGATTAGCGCGCTTGGAAAGTGATTGACATAAGGAATTGATGAACGGCGCACATAGAAGCATGAGTATGTATGCGCTGATGAACCAGTAGCTCCCATAGAAGAATGGGAAAAAGCTAGCGGCTATAGTTCGGAATAGCTCGCTCCCTTGCATTAGCGGTTGTATGACTGTCGGGTATTTATAGAATACCCCAATGATTAAAAGTGTTATAAAAAACCCGCTTGAGTAACAAAACATCTGAAACCATGTTTTGAAAATACGTCTTCTTTTAAAAGTCTTATCTACTAGGAAATAGCCGGAGATTATAAAGAAGATAGATACGCCAACTTGTCCATATTGCACAATCAAGAACTTGAGAGCGTTCGTCCATCCTGGTTCCTGGATGAGCATTAAATCATAATGATGTGTATTCCAGTTGAAATGAATGATGAAATGGCATGCGACAATCAGCAGCATGGCGATTATCCGAAGAAGCTCAATTGATACATTTCTCTTATTGGATGATGTGTTCACTTTTTATCAGGTCCTGTGTCTTGTGTGGTGTATTTATCGTAGCAAGACAAGCGGATGGTTGGTTGTGTGCTGAGGATTTTGCGAAGAAAACGGTAGGGGCATTATCTTGGGGTCGTAAGTCGATAGACTTGTCAGTCGTGAATACATTTGTGAAGAGGATTCAAGAGCGCTACCACTATTCGCTGGTAGTGTTGAAAGAGCTTGTCAAGACGGATTTTAAGCTCCGCTATCAGGGGTCGTTTCTTGGAGTTGCATGGTCCGTTCTGCGTCCATTGATGCTTTTTTGCGTGATGTACGTAGTGTTTGCGAAGTTCTTACGCATGTCGGACGGAACACCGACGTATCCAGTTGTTCTGCTACTTGGAATTAGTACGTGGCAGTTTTTCGGAGAAGCCACAGCAACTGGTTTGAGAGCGGTTGTGGATCGTGGTGACTTGCTTCGGAAGATACATTTCCCGAACTATATCGTGGTTGTCTCTGCCACTATTGGTGCATTGATCAGTTTGGGTATCAATCTTTTAGTGGTTGTGATTTTTGCCATCTTCTCCAAGATTCAGTTCACTTGGAGAGTTTTGCTATTGCCCTTAAATTTCATTGAATTGTATGTGTTGGCACTGGGCGCAGCTCTATTGATGGCAACGATGTATGTCTATTTCCGCGATATCGCTCACCTATGGGAAGTTCTGCAGCAGGTACTGTTCTATTCGATTCCGGTTATTTATCCGCTTTCCATGGTGATGGATAACGATTCTTTGGGCAAATGGGGCTTGATTATTGCGAAAATACAGCTCCTCAATCCGATTGCGCAGACGATTCAAGATATTCGGCACAATCTGATTGCCCCAGAAACGCAGCCTACCGTGTGGACGCTTGTAGGAAATCCTTTGATTGCGGTCATTCCTGTTATTCTCGCGTTCCTGCTGCTTGCGCTGGGCGTGCATGTGTTCCGGAAGCATAATCGTAAATTCGCGGAGGTTATGTGATGCTTAATACACAGTCTCAATCTGCTTCCATCAAGGAAGTGGATCGTCCGGTTGTCCTTTCAGTTGAGCATGTTGGCAAATACTTCAAACTTCCAACAGAGCAAGCGAGCGGTTTGAAGCAGGCCTTCATTAATTGGACCAGAGGCATCAAAGGCTACAAAGAACAGCATGTGCTTCGAGACATCAATTTTGAAGTCCACCAAGGTGACTTCTTTGGAATTGTAGGCCGTAACGGCAGTGGCAAGTCAACGTTGTTGAAACTGATTTCCGGCATATATGTTCCGGATTCCGGAAGTATTGAGGTAAAGGGTAAGCTCGTTCCTTTCATCGAGCTTGGGGTCGGCTTTAATCCTGAGTTGACCGGTCGAGAGAATGTTTTTCTCAACGGAGCTTTGCTTGGTTTTACCCGTGAAGAAATCGAGGACATGTACGACGACATCGTCGAGTTTGCTGAGCTTGAAGAATTCATGGATCAGAAGCTAAAGAACTATTCATCTGGTATGCAAGTTCGTTTAGCGTTTTCTGTGGCTATCCAAGCTAAGGGCGACATTCTGGTTCTGGATGAGGTTCTTGCTGTCGGTGATGAAGCATTCCAGCGTAAGTGCGATAACTATTTCGCGAAGGTGAAAAAAGATCCGACAAAGACCGTTATTTTAGTGACGCATGATATGGGCGCAGTGAAAAAATACTGCAATAAGGCGGTTCTTATTAAAGATGGCGAAGTCATCGTTAACGGAAACAAAGATGATGTTGCTAACCGCTATACCTTGGAAAATATGCGTGCTGATAAACGTGACACGGATAATGACAAAGCGGATGAATATCCAACAGGTTTGAACGCCAGAGTCCCAATGTTGCGGATTAATGCGCTTAGTAAGCAGATTCTGACGTGCGATGATACGTTCCAGTTTGAAGTGGAATACCAGTATGACGAGCCAAATTCGTATTATCTTGCAATTGCTATGCACGACATAAGGCGTGGCGGAGTCACTTACGATACTGGAGCCAATGTGATTAAGCTGAATCAGCATGGTCATTGTAAGGTGAAGTTTGAAGTGCCATTGAAACTATTTAATAATGGGGAATTCAAGCTTGTCGTGTCGCTACGTACCCAGAATGCAGAGAATCCAAACCTTACCGACATGGTTGCATTCACGAATGATGACAACTGCTGTATCTTTGCGGTTCGTGATGAGCGTACTCGTGATTATGCATTACTAAATGATAATGCGTTGCAGATCAAACAAATTAGATGAGTTGATAGGGGCGTGATCGAATGTATGTTTGATCACGTCCCTATTTTTATTTGTCGAGACAGCGATGCATGGAGTTCTGTACTGCTTCAGAGTTCAAATAATTGTTGGCAACGTATTCAAGGGAATTAATATTTTTTGGAATTCTAAAATAGTTTCCGTAGTAACGGGTAGGATAGGTATTCCATGCGGGACACGCCATCATAGAGAAATCTTGGTATCTCATATTTTATGTTGGAGCCCTGAGCTGGTCTGACATCTGAGTAAGCCGTCGCAGGAGTTTCGCATTCTTGGGATGTAACTGGTGCATTTTGGAATTAGCATTTGTTTCGAATGCATGAAATGAGCGTGACGATGGTGATCAAAAGATGTTGCTTGGTTCTTTGAAGTAGAGGCGTTCTTCTCCCCTTTCGAGTATGTTGCTTAACAGCATACTTCTTTGGAATCTGAGGCAGGCGGCTTTTCTGATGTAGTTACAGTAACCGGACATTATGTGTGAGAATAAAAAAGATGGCGTTAGTGGAGATGAAAGTGGGTTACGCTGTTTTCTATGCGACATTTTTTTCAGGTTGATGAGAAGGACGCTGCGCAGATAGAAAATCTTAGCAAGCGTATGCAAAGGCTGGTTTATGGTGCGGTGGATTATAATTCACTGATCCAACCGGGGAGAACTCTGACATATAAGCTGTATATGGGCGAAAAATGGCAGTATCCGCGTTTAACAGATACCTCTACTCTTAGTGGGGACATTACCGAACAAATGGGGCTTGTTCCATTTATGGTTTTTAAGGCTACTTCTGTCAGCAGAAATCAAACTGATTTCTCTCCCCACTATTTTGTAGGTGATGACCAGATTCTTGATCATAATGTCCGTCATATCTTGTTGACGCCGGATGATGCGACGGACAGAGATGTCGAGCTAAATCATCCAGTCAACAGTAAGGCTGTCAAACTTTATAATACTTTGGAATCATCCGTGCCTACGGCCTTCGACGTATTCCGAGATGCTAAACGTACGATACGTGAGCATGTTGGGAAAAAGCCAATCCCAATGACCATGGCTCGAAGTGCGGATAACGTTAATAAAGCCGGAAAAGTTCAACATCCGTGGGTTGAAGTTACACCGGGGAGGGCTCCAAAAGGAAGTCCTCGAGCGGTAGTTGTTGCTATGCATTGGTTCCAAGCTGGCGGGGCGGAACGTTGGGCTCTGGAGACAGTGAAGCTTGTTCGTGATGCAGGCTTCATCCCAATTGTTATCACTGATCGTGATGGGCACCAGCCATGGATTGCTGATCCGGCATTTGATGATGCTATTTTGTTGCCTATGACTATGCCGGTACAAGAGCGTCCGGGGGATTCTCCAGTATTGCGTGCTTTGTTCGAACAGTTTGATATTGCTGGTATTTTGATTCATCATTGCCAGTGGATGTACGACAACGCATGGTGGGTTAAGACGCATTTCCCTCAGACTAGAATCGTCGATTCATTGCATATTGTGGAGTATTACTTCCACGGTGGGTTCCCCAAAGAATCCGTAGCTCATGATGAGTGGATTGACCTGCACCATGTCATTTCCCCCCAACTCGAACATTGGTTAATCAACGATCATCAGATTGCTCCAGAGAAAGTCGTAGATGCTCCTTTGGTCGGCCTGACTGCTGATGCTAAGACTCCAAGTTTTAAAGAGCGGGATAAGACGAAGCCTTTTACTGTGGCTTACATTGGTCGCATGGTTCGTCAGAAACGACCTGAGGCGTTCATTCTTGCGGCTAAAGCTGTGAATGCGGCTTATCCTGGAAAAGTTCGTTTCATCATGCAAGGAAATGGAGATATGGATGCTTTTTCCGACATGATGATCAAACGATATGGGTTGGAAGAAGTCATAGAGCGCCGAGCGCTGGATGCTCCTGTCGCTCAGACATATCGGGATGCGGATGCGTTACTCATCTCGTCAATTAACGAAGGCATCACCTTAACGAGTATTGAAGCCATCAGTGCTGGAGTGCCCGTTCTCTCAGCTAATGTTGGTTCTCAAGAAACATTAATTCCTCCAAAGGGTTTGTGCCGTCGTATGACTTCAAACTTTGTACATGACGCAAAATCCGCACTATCTCATATTTTGAATAATGAAGAAGATCGCAGGAAGCTTTGGGAGAGTGAACTTGCTCGTCTTCAGAAGTTCTCTGAGCTTGAATCTGCTGAGGCATATTTCAAGAAGATGTTGAAGGAGTGGCACGACTGATGTCAACAGACGTGAGAAAAGTAGCGGCCGTTGTCGTAACATATAACCGTCTTGAGAAGTTGAAAAAAGTTTTGGCTTCGCTTGAATCGCAGACGAGACTTCCGCAGATGTTGGTCATTGTTAACAATGCTGCAACGGATGGAACTGCGGAGTATTTGCAGGAGTATGCTCAGCGATTTGCCTTGTCGGATTCCATGCAGTTGGATATTGTCACGCTTGAGAAAAATGAGGGTGGTGCAGGCGGCTTTTCTGCTGGCATGCGTCGCTCCTATGAGCTGGGCGCTGATTACGCTTGGATTTTTGATGATGACGGTTATCCGGAACCTGATGCTCTAGATAAGTTGGTGCTCGGGTACGATAGCGCAGTAGCGGAGCTGGGGCCTGACGTACCTTTTGCCTGTTCCATGGTGAAGTTTATTGACGGAACTATCTCGGAAATGAATAATCCGATTCCGACATGGGATTGGGGAAGGTTGAAAGCTAAAGGACTTGACATTGTCATGGTTTCCCGATGCTCCTTCGTTTCTGTCTTAATCCCACGTTGGGTGATGGAAGCTTTTGGCTTGCCGTATAAGGAATACTTCATTTGGTTCGATGATGCTGAGTACACGCTTCGTATAACGAAGTCTTGCCCTGGCGTGCAGGTACTTGACAGTGTCGTTCTCCATGATATGGGTGTTAATCGGGGAGTTAACTTCTCCATGATTGATGAGAAAAACGCTTGGAAGTTCTCTTACGGAGTTCGTAATGAGGCTTCCTATCACTTGCATCATGAAGGTTTTTATCAGTATTTGCGTTTTTGCGCGCTGGTCTGGAACGGTATGCGACATGGAAATGTTGCAAAGCCGTTGAGAAAAAAGATGTACAAAAAGATGATTGAAGCGTGGAAGTTCAATCCGAGAGTTGATTATCCACAAGTAGCTGCAAAGTAAAAACAGCGAGTGGCGGTACACGTCGAGAACCGACTCTGATGTACCGCCACTCACTGCTTTTATTTACTTGAGTGATTGAAAATTCGTTGCCAAGTATTTATGCTGCAGAAATCGCTCTCTCGATAAAGGCGAGAAAGCTTGTTCCACTGCTTCAAGATATTGGCCGCTAGATGTACGCAGCGGAAAAGCTCCTTGCGGTACAACTTGCTATCTCGCTTGAACCAGGCCGCTCCGTTTCCGTCAGCAGTAGTTACAAGTGCCGACGATACTTTGTTAAAAGCCGGCCAGATTGCATCCTTGGACATGATGGACACTTGAGGGTGAGCGTCTTTTATTCCGCTCGATTGAGAAAAGAATGCAGAAATAACGGATTTGAGCCCCATCTTCGTGACGGTTTTGGGATCCGACGGAATGAATGTCGGTTCATAGTCTGCAAGTGCCGCTGGAAAATCGTCGAGATTATGCAGAACAAGACTATCTGTGAAACCTTCTCTTGCTTTACGAACTTCTGCTAGTTTCTGCGGGAGGCATCTGACGATATATTCCGGCCCCTCGGTCAAATCGCGAAGTGCCATATGGTTTAACTTCATGGCAGAATAAAGAAGCTTTGTTCCTAGATGAGCATCTTCATAAAGCATTCGGAAAGCAAACTTTTTGCTTGGTACGGGGAAATGCATAAGAGTGCAGAGCCAACGATTCCTTTGAGCGAAATACTCCTCCCAAGTTCTGGAAATATCCTTATCATGCCATGCTTGGTGCCATACGGCGACACCGGGAAGACATATAGTCGGAATGTTGTTTTCTTTGGCACGCAAGCCGAATTCCACATCGTCATATTTAATGAAAACCGGCATGGAAAGACCAATTTTCTTCAAGACTTCCGTGGGGATGAGGCATAACCACCAGCCGTTGAAGTCAGGATTGATTCTCTTATGCAGTTCAGGAGTATCCCTTAGCGGATTTACAGCAAAATCATGATTGTAATGTGTGCCGGTGGCTGGTGCTGGCATTGCAGAGCTTGCGTCAAAGCGCTCGCCGGAAGAGTACAGTACAGTCCTATTGTCCAGATGCAGCATTCCACCACCAACGAGAACTGGTCTGGTAGCGTAATCGGAAAACTGAAGAGCTCTTAATATAGCTTCAGGTTCGGTGATTGCGTCATCATCAAGAAGTAAAACATATGCACTTTTCTGGGCTTTGACTGTTTCATACATCCCTCGTGAGAAACCGCCAGATCCGCCTAAATTGTCTTGCAGGATATATGTTAGCTGTTGCCCTAGGAGTTCTCTCGTTTGCTGAAAATCGGGTTGATCTTGTACTCGATCTGTTCCTTGATCGACGCAATAAATTGTATCTAAATGATCTCGTAAGTTTTTTTCGGCGGCAATGGTTTGAAGTTGATTCAAACAGTATGACGGTCTATTGAATGTGGTGATCGCAATTGAAAGAGACGAGTTGTGAGGGGCGCGCCTTTCTTGGGTGGGGACCTGCCATTGGGCGTCGGTAACGGTCAAAGAGTCATTCGAAGCAGATTCCATATCAGCCCAAATGAATCCGCCATCCATGAAGCCAGATAAGCTAATGTCGGCTTCGACGAATTCATCTTCTTGTGCCACAGGAATTGTGGTAACAGTAGAGGGGATTCCTCGGGCTGATGATTTCATGACGACGATACGTCCGACGCCGCCAACTTTCGCAATAAAACGTACATTGGTAACTTTGGTCCAGCGTTGCCAGTAACTTGCCGGAAATGCGTTAAAGAAAGTGCACAATGAGACGTGCTGACCTGCTGCCAACTCAATTGAAGTTCGAGACTTAATTAAAACTGATCCCGCGGGAAGCTCTGTTTTACTTGCTTCTTGTGCTGAAAAGATCCCATTCCTGAGAGTCCCCGAGAGCTGTCGTTTACTTAAACTTGAGAAAGCGACTTTTTCCAGAGATTCTCGGGCATCAAATAGAGCTGGATCTGGGTGCGACGGTGTCCAATTGACAACGTAGAGAGGAAGCGTGCTTTCCGCGTCTGTAGTTGGGAAAACAATTCTATTAACTGCTTCCCATTCTTGGTTTTCTTCTAGTGCAGACATAACATTAGTATACGTTCTTGTTTTTCCTCCAGAGCATCCTGGCTGCCGTTTCCTTTTTATGGCACTCGATTAAACCAGTTTTCGCTGAGATATCCTTTTCCTGCGGTCTGGTCATATTGGACCAGACGGTAATCCTCCAGTAGCTGTTTTGCTTCTGATGATAGATTCTTCTTTTTCATTAACTGTCCAGAAGAATCCAGATAGCTAGTTGACCCAGTACCCCAATCGGCGTCGGTCGAGGCGAATCTGCCGATTGCCGGTACAGATTGGTGCACTTCTGTAAGCAGAGCCAGAAAAGGCGTGACTTTTGCGTCCATGTGTTTTGCGGTGCTAGCCATAAAGAAATTCGAAGACGAGTAATTGCTTTCTTCGGGCGATAACTTTGAACCAGCACTCGAAGAAGAAGAGTTAGACCATATGAAATAATCGCTTTCGTGTAAAGTGAGTTGATTTTCTTTGTACTTTGCTGCTGATGAGTAGATGCCAGGAAGATGGTCTCCGTAGAAAATGACAGTAATTGGCTGTTCTATCATATTTAGTTGATCGAGGAATGAGGCAGTGGCCTGATCGGTATAACTGATGCCTTTTGTATAGGTATCAATCTGAACTTTTTCGTTTTCATCGAGACCTGTTGAAGTATCTGCCTCTTTAAATTCATTATTGGTATAGTAGTCCCCGTATGGCAAATGGTTTTGCATGGTTACCAACTGAATAAACTGGGATTTTCCGCTAGATTGATTAAGCTGGTCGATCACATTTTGATATGCCGATGCGTCGCTAACATAGCCATCGTCAATGTGATCCTGATATTTTAACGCCGGTTCGCTGTCGATTGTACGGAAGTATTTGAAGCCGAATTTTTTATAGTTCGAATCTCGAAGATAAAAATTCTTCAAATAGGGATGAAAGGCGTACGAGCATTGCGACTGGCATGCATCATTCCAAATTTGATTGAAGGTGTATACGTTTTTTTGACTGGGTACAAGTTGTTGGTAAGGAGAAATAAGCTGATCGTTAAAATTAGCGAGATTCATTCCAGTTAGAGACTGGTACTCGATGTTAGCTGTGCCGCCACCATAGCCTGGCGATAGCATAAGTCCTGAGGTGGTGACATCTTTCAAAGCTCGAATGTTAGGCATCGGATCGATATCAAAGGAGATGCCAGGAACACGTAGAGGATCGGAAAAAGACTCGGATAAAATGAGAATCACAGTGCTATCTGTGAGGATGTTTGCCCGTGATGTATTAATTTTATTTGCTTCTTTAGTATAGCGAGCGGCTATCTCTTCCATAGTTTTTTTACTGTACCCGCTCGGCTTATCCATTGCCTTAACTCTTACGAGACTTTGAAATGTAGTGGCTGGGCCGTTTGATTGGGCATCTTCATAGGTATTCCACGGGACAGGCTTGTATCCTAAGTTGGTTGCCAGAGTATAGGACCAAGCTCCAGGAATATTGAGATTCCATGTGTAGGAAACCAGAAGAACGATGCTGAGAATTGCAGCAAGTGCGCGAGATGATGTCCCAATTATATTTTTAGCATTCGAAGAGGGGTGTTTCCAAGAGCAGTGAATAAAGCAGCGTCTTCCATCAAGAACGAAAAGAAGAAGACAGGCACAGGAGAACCAGATTAATACGGTGATTGCTCCATTAACGAGAGCTTGCTGGTCTTTCGGTATGAAAGAAAGGAGGTTCCCGCCATTGCCATTTGATACAAAGCTAAGATCTGAAGGGAGAATAGGTTCGTTACGAAGTCCCGTCTTGATGCTGTTCGCTACGCCGTAGGCAGTCATAGCGGCACCGAAAATAACGGTCGCTATCCAAAAGCGATTTAATACAAAAACTAATGCAAGGTAAATAAGCCCTATGCCAATGAAATTAAGGAGAAACTGATACTTTTGTTCAAGCCAAATCTGGCTGACGAATTTGGTGACTTGCCCTGCGACACTGTTCAGGATTTTAGTTGTCTGATCAACTTCGTCGCTTTTATCGTATGTTGGTTCGGTATACATGCCCCACTGAAGAAAAATGACTTCGGCAGAAGTCAATAAGGTGAAGACAATGGTGTAGAACGCATAGGAGAACCTCATGCGTTTTTTCCACAGGCCGTGCGCCTTCTGGAAGAACTTGATGATGAGCTGGACGACTTTGAACCTTGTGAAGGTGTGCCATGCGTTATGTACTGTGGTCGCAGCGGTACGTGCGGTGCGTGCAGTGGTGCGGGCCGCGCTGGTAATAACGTGTCCTGCTCGTTTCAAGCTATGCCCGGCAGTCGTCAGCGCTGTCTGAACCGTTTGAAGAGTACGTGACGTTGTCTGTAATGCGTGATTGCCGTTAACTTGTGTCTCTGCAGCAAAAGAGGAAGCATGCTGCTCGTCCGCAATCGCAAGAATATTCGTATCGCATGTTACGGGGGATGCTTCCGTTGTCGGTATGTAGATGCTTCGGCGCGCGGGCTTTGTATGGAGAGTGGTCTTCCGCGTATACAGCTCCGCGCGGTGACGTGCCTTGAAATAAGAGGGGGGTATCTTCATGCTCTCATCGGCCAGTGGCTGGTAGATGCCGCCGGTAAACGATTGTTTGGGATGCTTGGTGCATGAAGGCTCGAAGGCATGAACGGCAGACTGGATATAAGGCATCGTCGCTTCCTTCACGGCAAATAACCCCTTGTGTAAACGGGGGTTTATGA
>OHUR01000484.1_pt1 | contig 14776 bp, 14 predicted proteins | sample 1579251 | NCBI WGS metagenome assembly OHUR01 (sample SAMEA3882528, study PRJEB24775) | human gut metagenome | biome: human-associated habitat; feature: intestine environment; material: feces | place: Netherlands | collected 2009/2010
TTTGAAAAATCTAGTAACCCTATTACTTCTTTATATAGAAACACTGGCAATGTTAAAAACTTTCCACCTACTGCTAGTGGTACACCATAATCTGTAAATATCATTGTAAATACAGCAAATATAGATGATAATAATGGTTTTTTTAAATAACATAATGTTACTTTTTTAAATGTTTGCCATTTATTCAATCCTAGCACTTTAGCTGTATTATACATATTATTGTCGATATAATTAAATCCATCATCTAGCATTAAAAATGCTACTGGAAATGAATACATTATTGAACCAATTATTATACCTGGACATCCTATTATATTAAATCCTAATATCTTTGATACTATTCCGTTGGCTCCGAACAAATTAATTAGTCCTAACCCATGTGATATTGATGGTATAAGCATTGGGATTGTTAATAATACCTTTAATACTGCTTTATGCTTTATGTTTGTTCTATTTAGTGTATAGGCAAGTAGATATGCTATCATTATTGATATAATAGTAGATATACTTGTAACAAATAATGAATTAGTTAATGCTTCTTTAAATGATTTTGAGGCAATTAAATTACCAAAATCAGACCATTCTACTCTTAATAGCATTACTACTAATGGATAGAAGACTGTTATTAAAAGAAATATTAAAACTAAAATACTAACTTTACTTTTCTTTTTCATTATAAATCAATTCCTGTACATTTTTCAATTGATGATACTTTTTCTATTAAATGATTTGTTACAAACTTTCTCACATAATCATTTTTTGGATGATTAAATATTTTATTTGGTTCATCTATTTGTTCTATTTTACCATCATTCATCACCATTACTCTGTCTGATAAAGAAAATGCTTCTTCTTGATCATGAGTAATATATATCATAGTAGTTTTAAATTTTTTCTGTATATCTTTTAATTCTTTTCTTAATCCTAATCTATTATCGGCATCAAGAGCACTCATTGGTTCATCAAATAAGATTATATCAGGATTTAATGCTAAAGTTCTTGCTATTGCTACTCTTTGCTGTTGACCCCCAGATAATTCGTGTGGATATTTTTTAATATGTTCTTCCATATTAACTACTTTTATCATTTTTAAAGCTTGCTTTTTTGCTTCTTCTTTATTTTTTAATTTTAAATTTAACGCATACATAACATTATCTAAAACAGTCATATTAGGAAACAAAGCATAGTTTTGAAAAACTATGCCCATTTCTCTTTTAGATGGATCTAATTTTGTTATATCTTTTTCCTTTTTAAATATTTTACCGGAAGTTGGATTTTCTATTCCTATTAATATTTTTAATAAAGTTGTCTTTCCGCAACCTGAAGGTCCTAGAATTGATAAGAATTCTCCATCTTTTACTTCAAAACTTATATTATCTAAAACTTTTTTTTTGTTATATACTTTAGTTAAATCTTTTATTTCAAGATTAACCATTTACTTCTCCCCACTTCTTAATTAATTTTTCTTTTGTTTCAGTACTATCTATGCCAGTCATATTAGCATCTTTTAAATTTTCTGGATAATTCTTCATTTTATTTTTTTGATCTTTTAAAATTTTATCTGGCATATAATTTTCTTTATCATATTTTCCAAAATCTTTAATTAACCAATTAAATACTTTTTTAACGTTTTCGTTTGTTTCTCTTCCTTTTATAATACCACATGATGTTGTATTATAAGGAGAACCTGTTTCTAATTCTACAATACTAAAATCATATCCAGCGTTAATTGCTTCAACACCTTGTGCAGTCATACCCATTGCTATAGCAATCTCTCCTTGTTTTAGCAGATTTGTAGGTCCTGAACCTGATGTTGTATATTCTCTTAAATTACTCTTTAACTTCTTAAAGTATTCTATTGCCTTATCTTCTCCCATTATATTTACTGCATTTAAATAAAAGCCATATCCTGTTCCTGATGTTTTTGGATCAGGCATAGCAATTAAATCTTTATATTCTGGTTTTAATAAATCCTCATATGTTTTTGGTGCACTTAAATTGTGTTCTTTAAAATACTTATTGTCAATTATTAAATTCATTGTGTATTTAACCCAAGTTAAATAATTGTTTGACGTATTTACACCATCTAAATAAGAACTTGTATCAAAATTTGATAAGTCAGCAAAATTATCTTGAACATCTTTCATATGTGCTGTTTCTAAGTCTAATACAATATCTGCTTCTACCTTTGCTCCTTCATTTTTAATTTTAGCGGCACTATTTCCTGTTGCCATATATTGAACAACAACATTCAACTCTGGAAATTCTTTTTTTACCATTTCACTTAATTTTTGGTTTCTTTCTTCCTCCATGCTAGTATAAATTACTACTTTTTCTTTGCTTCCACATCCTGTTAATAATGTTACCATAAATAACATTGCTATTAATAATATTTTCTTTTTCATTTATTTTCCTCTTCTTTCTAGAACTTATTCGTTCACAATTAGATTATATCATTTTTTTTTGAACGTTACAATCACATTTTTACATTTTATTAAAAAAAGAGTATTTATTTACTCTTTGACTATAAATCCACATGGTATTGGTCTTGTTTGTTCTAAGTTATCCCAGTTAATTGGATGGTTTATTATTTTGTTATCTATTACTAGGGCACTTGAATTACCACCATCTAAGTTTGATGCATTATAAGCATGATATCTAAGTAAGATATCTACTAAGTCATTCATATCAGCACCTTTACTTTTTAGACTTCTTCCATCTATTACTAGAAATAATACGATACCATCTTTTCTTTGTGCAATAGCAGATCTTGGATGAATACCATAACCTCCATTACCATTTATAAAAGCACTCTTACCATTTACTATTAAGAAAGGTCCAAATTCTACAGCATCTCTTATACCCATGTTAATTGCTTCTTTAGCACTTATTTTACCTAAGTATAATTTATTATCATTAGTGAAGCCTATTATTCCACCGCCATATTGACTATGACTGTAGTTACTTATTATCTTTCCATTTGAAATAATGGCTCCAATTGCTTGTCCTCCTGTTCCTTGTCCATTTTTATCAAGAAATCCTCCACCATTAATAGCTACTACGGCATTCTCTCTTTTAGCCATATCTACTAAATATTCTCCAGAATAACCTAAGTTTTTACTATAAGTTACTTTTATTTTAGATGGATCATAAATAGCTACTAAATATCCAGAGAATCCTTTTTCATTTATTTCTATTAATTTATAAATATCTTTTTTATTTCTATCTAATATTTCTTTATCATATTCATCTATATAATTTTCTTCTTTACCTATTATTTTACTAATATCAGTATTTCCATCTGGTTCTTTAATACTATGTCTTGCTAATACTTTATTTATATATTCATCACTATAGAAAGTAGTAGCAAAGGATTCATAGTACTCATAGCGGTAGTTACTAACCAGTCTCTAAAGCCATTAAATGGTCCATATAAAAGAAATAATACTACTACTGCTACTACATCACAAATACTTAATATAATAGTAAAAATGTTATCTCTCTTTTTTATTTTATCCGGATCTTTTACCCTTTCTTTCTTCTTCATAAATACTCCTTACTACTATTACTTATATATTTACTTCTAAATTATCCACTACTCTAGTTATTTCATCATCTTCTATTAAAGGAAGGCTTATTCTAGTTAATGTACTATTGGTACTTACATATATACCATTTCTACCTAAACTTTCATCTATATAATTATCTAAGAATTTATTATACTCTCTTCTTGTAGTTAGATAAAAACTTAATTTAGATATATCATCTTTATCAAATAAATAATTTATATCTTCATCTAATACACTATCAGTAGACATTATAATATGAATATTCATAGTGGCTCCTACTTCTAATAAGTAATTGATATCATCTTTTACACTTATATCATTTTTTATTATTTCATATATTTCATCAATAAATAAAATTATTCTACTTTGATCATTATTTTTTACTTTTTCTTCAAAGATATGTCTTATTTCTTTTATTTTATTTATTATTTCTTGTTCATTATTTACTACTTCACATAATTTATCATAAGCATTATAATTTATACTTTGGGAATCTAAAATAATTATTTTAGTTTTATCTTTATTCATTAAGATATTTAGTATTATATTATTAAATAGATTAGTCTTTCCAATACCTGTTACTCCTGTTACTAATAGATTCTTATCTTTTTCTATATTAAAATATATTACTTTATCTTCTTCTGATAATCCTAGTGGTATATTATTATTATCTTTATCTTTAGATTCTTCTAGTAATTCTTTTAATGATAAGGTACTTTTCTTCATGTTTTGTACTTTTATTTTTACTTCGTTTTCTTTTTCTTTTTCTATTTCAAATTCATTAGTAGTTACTCCTAAAGCTAAGGCTATTTCTTTTTTTAATTCTAACATATCTTCATAGCTTTTATCATCATTCCAGGTTATATGATATATTGTTATATTTCTATATACTTCATATGTTATCTTTGTATTAAATTTAAACGCTTTAAAGGTATGTTTTAAATTATTAACAAATAAATCAGCATTTAAGATATTTCTTTCATTATCAAATATTTTTGTATTTAGTAGTTCTAACATAATTACCTCTTCTTTCTACTTTTTATTAAGATATTACCTGTCATTTCACTTGGTACTTCTAAGCCCATTAGTGTTAATATAGTTGGAGCTATATCTCCTAATTTTCCATCTATTAATTTTAGACTTTTATCGGTTATGATAAATGGTACAACATTAGTAGTATGACTGGTATTAATACTATTATCTTTATTACGCATTACTTCACAGTTACCATGATCTGCTGTTACTATAATGGTATATTCTTCTAATGAGATATTTTCTAATATTTTACCAATACATTCATCTACTGTTTCAACAGCTTTAATAGCGGCTTCATAGTCTCCTGTATGGCCTACCATATCGCCATTAGCAAAGTTTAATATTATTAAGTCTTCATGACTTGTTGTTATTTCTTTTACTAATGAGGCTGTTATCATATGAGCACTCATTTCTGGTTCTAAGTCATAAGTTGCTACTTTTGGACTTGGTACTAATATTCTTTTTTCTCCTTGGTATTCTTTATCTATTCCTCCATCAAAGAAATATGTTACATGAGCATACTTTTCAGTTTCTGCTATTCTAAGTTGGGTTAATCCTTTACTTGCTATATATTCTCCTAAGGTATTTGTTAGTTCTGGTAACTCGAAAGCATATGGACATAATACGGTATATGCTACATGCATCATTGTTACTACTTTTAAATTTTTTATTTCTTCTTTAGCAAAACTTTTATATTCTTTATTGGTAAAGATACTAGCAAGCTCTTTTAATCTATCTGGTCTATAGTTAAAGAAAATAATTCCATCGTTATCTTTTATTAGACCTTTTTTATCAGTAGTTACTGGTACTATGAATTCATCAGTTACTTTGTTTTTTTGACTTTCTTTCCATACTTTCTTGGCTTCTTTAACTGAAGTTCCTACTACCATTGCATTATAGGCTTTTTCTACTCTATCAAAGTTAGTATCTCTATCCATACCATAGTATCTTCCTCCTAATGAGGCTATCTTTCCTACGCCTAATTTTTTCATATATTTTTCTAAGGCTTCTATATACTTTATTCCACTGGTAGGACTTACATCTCTACCATCTGTAAAGATGTGAACATATACTTTTTTTAATCCTTCTTTTTTGGATAATTCTAATAAACTAAATAAATGATTGATATGTGAATGTACTCCTCCATCTGATAAAAGTCCTACTAAATGTAAACTACTATTTTCTTCTTTAACATGATTTATTACTTTTAATAATTCTTCATTTTTATAAAAACTTTTATCTTTTATTTTACTATTTATTAGTTCTAATGATTGATATACTAAACGACCTGCTCCTATATTGGTATGGCCTACTTCTGAATTTCCCATTTGTCCTCTTGGTAAACCTACCGGTGTACCTGATGCTTCTAATTGACTATGAGGATATTTATCCCATAATTTATCTAATACTGGTGTTTTGGCATTATATACGGCATTATATTTTTTATTTTTTGTTAATCCTACACCATCCATAATACATAATAATACTTTCTTCATTTTATCACCCTATTTCCTATATAATTATATATTATTATTTACTAATTAGCAATATTTTAAAAGTATTTTTTGTTAACTAACTATAATTTATTATTTTATTTTAATATGTAAAAGAAAAATACTTTTGTTCAAAGTACTTTATATTTATTGTTTAATATTATCTTTTTTAATTCATCAAAATGGTAATTAAAAATGATGGGTACCCCAGGCGAGATGAATGCTCACATACAAATTATGCTTACTGGCATTGCCAACACATCGTTATTCCTTCACAAGTAACCCATCTGTATATATATTATATCACATAATTGTTAATTATTCACATTTTTTGTTTTTGGAAAATTTTGTAATTTATTTCACTATTTACAACATAACTCTTATTTTTGAGACGTAGACTCAAAAATACCACGGAAAATTTAAGTTTACTTAAAGTTGAAGTGGCAAAAGAAAAGAACTAAATTAATTAGCTCTCTCATAATCACAATTCATACATTTTATCTTATCTTTTTTTTCTGTTAATGTTCCATTACAATTAGGACACTTTTCTTCAATTGGTTTATCCCAACTAGCAAAATCACATTTTGGATAATTTGAACATCCATAAAAGATTTTTCCTCTTTTGGTTTTCTTTTCTAATATTTTACCATCACATTTTGGACAAGATATAATTTCTTTTACTTCTTTTTCTTCTTTATTACTTTTAATATATTTACAAGTTGGATAATTTGAACAAGCAGTAAACTTTCCATACTTACTTTGTTTTATTACTAATGGACTACCACAATTAGGACATAATTCTCCTGTTTCTTCTGGGGCTTTCTTTTCCATATTCTTGAAAGCTACTTCTACTTTTGGTTCAAATTCTTGATAGAAGATACTTAGTAATTTATTCCACTCCATGTTACCCTCTGCTATTTTATCTAAATCATCTTCCATATTCTTAGTATATTCTACATTAATGATATCTTTAAAGAATTCTTGTAATTTATCGGTTGTTTCAATACCTACTTCAGTAGGAATAAATTTTTTATCAATAACTTTTACATAGCCTCTTTCTTCAATGGTATCAATTGTTTTAGCATATGTTGATGGACGGCCTATTCCTAATTCTTCCATTTCTTTTATTAGTTTACTTTCGGTATATCTAGCAGGTGGTTTTGTTGTATGTGATGTATATTCTATAGTGTTAGCTACTAATACATTACTTTTATAGTTTGAGAAGTCTGGTAATACTTTATCTTCACTATCTTCATATTTACTATATACTTTTAAGTATCCATCAAAGATTAGGATTTGTCCATTTACTTTGAACTGATAATTATTATTATCTAATATAACAGTAGTTGCTTCTACTTTGGCATCTTTCATTAGGGATGCTAGAGCTCTATAATATATTAGACTATATAATTTATATTCATCATTAGTTAGATATTCTTTTATTTTTTCTGGATTATTATTTATATTAGTAGGTCTTATGGCTTCATGGGCATCTTGAACATTCTCAGTTTTATTACTCTTTTTTACATAACCTACATACTCACTTCCATAATTATCTTTAATGTAACCATAAGTATCTTTAATAAACTCATCAGATAATCTTACGGAGTCGGTTCTCATATAAGATATTAATCCTTCTGCTCCATCTTTTAGATTTATTCCTTCATATAGTTTTTGGGCTATCATCATGGTTTTCTTAGAGGTAAAGCCTAGTTTGGTTGAGGCCTCTTGTTCTAGTGTACTTGTAGTAAAAGGAAATTTGCTTTTCTTAGCTTTTTCTTTTTTATCAATACTTTCTATTTTGAAGGCATTTGATAGTTTACTTAGTATTTCTTTAGCTTCAGATTCTTTTTTGATTTCTATTTTTTTATGATTATAGGTATCTAATTTGGCATCGAAGTCATTAAATTTTGCTTCTATTTCAAAGTATTCTTCAGGAATGAAGGCTTCTATTTCTCTTTCACGATCAACGATTAACTTTAGGGCTACTGATTGAACACGGCCTGCTGATTTGCCTCCTGTTTTAGACTGCATTAGTTTACTTAGTCTAAAGCCTATGATACGATCTAGTATTCTTCTTGTTTCTTGAGATTTTACTAGATTATCATCTATTTTTCTAGCTTTATTAAATGAATCTAGAACGGCTTTTTTGGTTATTTCGTTGAAGACTATTCGATCATAGTTTTCTTCTTTTAATCCTAAGGTATCGTATAGATGCCAACTTATGGCTTCTCCTTCACGATCGGGGTCGGTTGCTAGATATACGAAGTCTGCATCTTTGATATCTTTTTTTAATTCTTTTACTAATTTTGCTTTTCCTTTGATTATTTTATAATCTGGTTTAAAATTATTATCTATATCTACTCCAAAGCCATATTTTCCTGATGTTGATAGGTCTCTGATGTGTCCTACGGAAGATACTACTTTGAAATCTTTTCCTAAATATTTTTCTATTGTTTTACTTTTATGTGGGGACTCCACGATTACTAATTTTTTTGACATATAACGCTTCCTTTCTATGACATTATAACTATTCTTTTTATAAAATGCAAGTATTTTTTGTTATTTTTTATTTTATGATTCCCTCTAAGCTATAATCTTAGAAGGTTATTTTTAGCTTGTAATCTAAAAATGATATATCGGCCATATCTATTATATGGTAGTTAATTATATATACTAAAATAGCCTCCGGTTAAGGAGGACTACTTATATGTAAACATAAGATTTCTCTTATGACATTATACTATATGCTGGTAGTTTGAGTTTTGTTCCTCTTTTTGGATATTTTTTAATACATGAAAAAGAGATAATAGTTCATCATCCCTTTTTGAATTATATTTTGTTAATTTATTTTGTTTATAATTTTATTTCTACGTTTTCTTTTTTAGCGTCTTCTAATTTAAATAACTCAGCTTTTTTGAATCCAAAGATAGCCGCTACTATGTTACTTGGTACTACTTCAATAGCAGTATTATAATTATTTGCAACATGATTATATATTTCCCTAGCATCTTTTAATTGGTCTTCAACAATACTTAATTCACTTTGTAGATTTAAATACTCAGTATCAGCTTTTAATTCTGGATAAGCTTCTACTACTGCTAAATACTTGGTAAGTTCATTATTCATTTTATTAGCGGATTTTATATCCATATGATTCTTGTTATTATATTCACTTCTTAATGCTGTAATTTTTTCTAAAGTACCATTTTCATGCTTACTATAACCTTTTACTGTTTCTACTAAGTTAGGCATTAAATCAAATCTTTTATTTAGACATATCTCAATATCTGATTTGGCTTTTTTCATTTTATTAAATAATTTAACTAGTTTATTATACTTAGCAATTATTACTAAAATAACGATTAATAAAACTGTTAAAACTATATATATTATACTTTCCATGTTCTCACCTCTATCATTCTATAGTAATCTTATTTACATAACCAGCTTCATCATAATCAAGTATTATATCATAATATTGAGTTGTTTTTTCAAACCAGTTAGGATCACTTGTTGGAATTTTTTCAGTAAAATTCTTTTTTATAGTTCTCATTTCATTTTCATCTTCTGTACAAGTATTTTGATAACATAAAGTAATTATATGGTCACTATTTTTCTTGTTACTACTTATAATATTATCTATATTGTTTGGTACATTACTTCTTATTGTAGTACCTGAATATAATTCAAGAGGATTATTAAATGAATCAATATTATGTTTTTCTAATTGTTTTTGATATTCTTCATCGACTTTTGTTTTAGAATCTTCCATATTGCCAAAGAAATTATCAAATATGTCAAATAAACTTTTAGAATTTTCCTTTCTTTCTTTACTAACAAGAACTATTTTATTAATTAATATAACTACTATTACAAGAGCAATAAATATTAATATACCAAGTAGCCATGTTCTTGGTTTAAATTCATTATCAATTTTTTCTTTCATTTTTATTTTCTCCTTTTATTACAATATACATTTTTTGATGTTGTTTGTCAACATTCTTTTAATAAGTTTTTTTATAGATTAGATGCTTTTTTATATTAATTCATATTCTCTTGATAATATTCTTTTATCGCTTGAGTATTCTATTACGTATTTGTTATCTTTTTTACATATTATTAAACCTATTGTTTTATCTTGAGTTATTTTTCTTAAGCTATTATCTATATAATTCATATATATTTGTATTTGTCCTATATGTTCTTTTTTTAGTTCTGTTACTTTTAGTTCTACTACTACATAACAGTTGTATTTGATATTAAATAGTAAAAGGTCTATATAATTATATGTATCACCTATCTTTATTTTGTATTCATTTCTTATAAATGAATAACCGTCACCTAATTCATCTAGAAATGATGGTATGTCTTCAAGTATTAAATTTTGTAATACTTTTTCACTTATTCTTTCTTTATCAAAATTATATTTATTATGGATAACTATTGGATTCTTAACAAAATCATTTATTTTAGTTTCTTCTTTATTAATTAATTTTAATTTAGTATTATCATCTAATCTTTGATATTCTTTGTTTTTTATTCTTTCTCTTAACTGCCTAACACTCAGATTATATTCTTCAGTTATGTTAATGTAATAATTTATTTCATTAACATTACTAAGTGATAAAATTTCTGTATAATGACTCCACATTAATTTGGTCGACATTGTCGACCAAATTTCATCTTTAAATACTAAATAAAATTGTCTTATTCTTCTAAGTGTTCTTTCATTATAGTTTCTACCGACTTCTATAACTAATCTTTCTGAATATTTTTTAATAATTCCTTCTCCATATTTATTTCCTGCTTCATAAAGTAATTTACCTACTGCATAATAAGTACTAAGATTATTTCTATTTTTAGAGTAGTCTTTTACTTTTTTATATACTTCATTATCTATTAGTTTACTTTTTATTTCATTATAATATTTCATTTATTTCTCCTAACTCAATATATATTCTCTAGTTAATATTCTTTTATCACTTGAATATTCTATATAATAACGATTATCTCTTTTAGTAATTATAATACCTATTGTTTTATCTTGATTAATAGTCTTAATATGTTTATCTATATAATTCATATATATTTGTATTTGACCTATATGTTCTTTTTTTATCAAGATTATATTTATTATGGATAACTATTGGGTTCTTAACAAAATCATTTACTTTAGTTTCTTCTTTATTAATTAATTTTAATTTAGTCTTATCATCTAATTTTTGATATTCTTTATTTCTTATTCTTTCTCTTAATTGTCTTTTGCTCAAGTATTGTTCTATTGTTATTTTGACATAATAATTTACCTCATTAATATCTTTTAATGGTAATAATTCACAATAATGACTCCAGCTTAATTGGTGCCACAGTGTGGCACCTTTTCCAATTATAAGATAAAATTGTCGCATTCTTTTTAATGTGGTAATATTATATTTCTTTCCAATTTCTTTAGATAATTTTAATGAATATTCTTTTATTAATCCATCTCCATACTTAGCTCTATCTTCACCACCTTAGGCTTCAATTAATAATTTATCTACATTGTAATAGTTATTTTTCATTAAACCTCCTTATATTTTTTTAGTGATAGCAACTCGCAATAATGTCACCAAGTCAATTGGGCCGACATTGTAGACCCTTTTTGGTATAGTTACCATAGCAATTATTGCGCCAGTGGCGCAACTTTTTATGTAATAGTAGTCACCTTTAATATTCCTTTACTATTTATTGTTAATTTTACCATGTTGTTAATATCAGTACGATAGATTCTACTTTTGGATAAGTTATTTATTACTTCTTTATTAGGATGGTGATAGATATTATTTTCTCCTACTGAGATTAGAGATATACTGGGATTTATTTGGGATATGAAGTCTTTACTTGAAGATGTATTTGAACCATGATGGCCTACTTTTAATATAGAGATATTATTTAGATTATAATTTTCTAGAAGATTATCTTCAGTAGTTATAGAGGCATCACCCATGTAAAGGAATTTGTATTTTTGATATGTAAAGTATGTTATGATACTATTATCATTTTCATTATTATATTTTGTATTATTTAATAGATATATGGTATGATTACTTAGGTTTATTTTGTTTATATTTATTTGATATGGTATTTTCTTTTTATTTAGATTTTTTATTAATTCTTTTTCTATGTCAGTAAATGTTCCTTTATTTAGTATGACATTCTTTACTTGGAAATTATTTATTAAAGTAATAGAGCCTCCTATATGATCTTCATCGCCATGAGTTATTATTAAATAATCTATTTTTTTAATACCTATACTTTTGAGATATGGTATTACTTCATTTTTTATCTTATATTCATTTTTACCAGTATCTATTAAGATGGTATTTTTGTTATAGGGATATTTTATGAGATGACAATCGGCTTCTCCTACTTCGAACATTACTACTTCAAAATTACTATTTAGATAGGGAGATATATAGATTATTATGAGTAAGATAATATTTAGATAGAAGTATTTTTTATTTTGATATGATTGCAGGAATATTATATAATATAATACTATTATTAATAAACTTGGTTTAGGAAATATTATTTTGGTTATATTTATTTTTGATATGAATAATGATATTGTTTCTATAGTATTAGTAAATAAATATAAGATACTATCTAATATAGGAAATATATATGTTAATATTGTTAGGGGTAATATTATTATACTTATTATTGGGACTAAGATAATGTTTAGTAAGATACTTATTATATTTATTTCATAACTATTATATATGGTTATAGGTATTGATACTAAGAATGATAAAAGTGATATATAGATTATTTTATTTATTTTATTTTTCTTTTTTAGAGTACTACTAGATAATACTAAGAAGAATGTTATGGTATAAGAATAGATATAACCTAAATCATAAATGATAAAGGGATTTATTAGAAGAGAGACTCCTAGTGTTAAAAGGAGAATATCTATTTTTTTTATTTTTAGTTTTAATAAATAATTTATGCTATATAAGATACTCATAACAGTACTTCTTAAAAGAGATGATGAGGGAAAGAGTATTAGATATGTGATTATAAAGATATTAGTGATTAGATATTTTATTCTTTTATTGTAAGTTATTTTATTTAGATAAAGATAGATAATACTTACAAAGAAATTTATATGCATTCCTGATACGGAAAATAAATGAGATATACCATTAATACGATAACTTTCTTTTATTTCTTTTGATAAGGTATTATCACAGAATAGTAATGTTTTTATATAGTTTGATGATTTTAATTTATCTATTTTTTGATAAAGGGTATTTTTGATAGTATATAGATAATTATTATTGTTAGCTATTTTATTGATACTAGTAGCTTCGACTAGATAGTATATTTTTTTATAATAGAGATATTTTTGATAATTGAAAGTATTTTGATTGGTATTTTTACTGGGGGTTATTAATGTTCCTTTTGCTTTTATTTTATCTCCATATGATAGATTATTAAATTCTTTATCTTGGTATTTATATGTTATTAATAGTTTTTCTTTAGCTTTTATTTCTATAGTTATTTTATCTTCTTTGACTTCGTATTTGGTTACTATACCAATAAATTCTTTATCGTCTTTTGTATACTTTGATTTAAAGGGATAGTAGTTTGTATATAATAATGTTATTATAAAGATTATAATGGTTATTATTTTTATTAGATGTTTAGACTGTAATATATGCCTTAATCTTTTCAAAAAGAGAGTCTCCTATTCCGGGAACATTCTTTATATCTTCAATAGTAGTAAATAAACCATTTTCTTCACGATATTCGATTATTGATTTTGCTTTTGCTTCTCCTACTCCATTTATGTTTTGTAATTCTTTTTCATCAGCAGTATTAATGTTTATTAACTGATTATCAGTAGTGGTACTACTAATACAGGCATCATTAGTAATATCACATTTTTCACAGACACAGTTTTCTTCTCTAAATTTTTCTAGTACTTCTTCAGTTGAATAAATTATGATAGTCATTTCATCTTCAACTACTTTGGCTAGATTTATTTTTGAAGTGTCTGCGCCTTCTAGAAGACCTCCAGCTAGTGATATGACATCATTTACTCTTGAAGTACTATCTACTTCATAGACACCAGGATTTACTACCATTCCTTTTATGTCAACGATTACTTTAGTTGTTTTGTCTTCTTTTTTATCTTCTTTTACTTCTTCTTTTTCTTCTTTAAATATATCTACTACTTCTTCTTTGGTATTTTTATTATTTTTATATATGATAAAAATAGTTCCTCCTAGTAAGAGAGATATACCTAATAATATTAATATTAACTTTTTCAAATTACTCCTTTCCTTCTTCATTTTGTTAATTATTTATTATAGTCATTATTTTTTACTTAGTCAATAGGAGAAGAAGAAAATTAAGAAATACTACTAGATTTTATGATGAAAGTTTGATACAATGATGATGGTGATGTTATGCTTAGTATTAAAGATAATGATAAATATGAAGAGATTATTAAGTATTCTAAATTTATATCTTTTATTTTTAGAGTTTATTCTAAGAATGAAGTTAATGATTATATAGATAAAATTAAAAAAGAGTATCCTAATGCTACTCATTATTGTTATGGATATGTTATTGATAATGATATTAAGTCTTCGGATGATGGAGAACCTTCTAGGACAGCAGGAGCTC
>OHUR01000493.1_pt1 | contig 14557 bp, 9 predicted proteins | sample 1579251 | NCBI WGS metagenome assembly OHUR01 (sample SAMEA3882528, study PRJEB24775) | human gut metagenome | biome: human-associated habitat; feature: intestine environment; material: feces | place: Netherlands | collected 2009/2010
CCCAGCCCCCGGCGGCTTATCCTTGAGACGGTGGTAGTAAATACCCTGCAGGTCTCCTTGCTCAAATAGCGTTTACCGTCCAGTTCACCCCCATTCAGCAGCATCTGATAGACTTTTGCCACTTCTCCGGCAGTGGAGAACAGCCCGGCATTACCGGAAACGCCGCCCTGAAAAGCTGCAGATTCATCATGTACAAATCCTTGCAAGGTAGTCTTACGCAAGAAAGGATCTGTTGATGAAGGTACAATATCTTCCTTCTTCAAGAAGCGCAGAGGAAGATACCCCGTACGCTCCAATCCCATCGGAGTATAGAATTCCTTGGCCAGATATTCGTCCATAGACATGCCGGTGCGCGCCTCGACCAACTGCTGCAACAAGATAAAGCCCACACAACTATAACGGTAACGTTTATCTCTAAGCGAAGTATCCACAATCTTCTGCAAGTACTCTTGCTTGAAGGAACGGTTCAGCCAAAGGCTGTCGGACACTTGCATCGTATATTCCGGTGTCTGCACCTTCGACGTCAGTCCCTGACGGAAGCGGAACTTAGGGTTCGCCCAAGTCTGCCGTCCGATGCGTGCGGAATGCCGGGCATCGGGACGTGCCTTGAACAAAGTGCCGGTGTAGCTCTCTTCATCAATCGCTTCCTGATAGAATAGCAAGGTAGAAGGTAGACCGGATTCATGCATCAGCAGTTCGCGTACCGTAATATTCTTCTTGTCCGTATCCTGTAGGAAAGGCAGATAATCCGACACCCGGTCTGTAAGATTGAGGCGTCCGCCATCGTACAACTTCATCACAGCAAGCAGCGTGGCTGTGGTCTTTGTCAGCGAAGCGATGTCGTATACATCCGTCTTCTTTACGGGAAGCGCCTTGCTTCCGGCCTCGTTCCAGACGTGGGTACCGAAAACTTTATTATACATCTCCCTACCATCCTTCAGCACCACCACCTGGCAACCGGGGTAAGCCCCTTCACGAATGCCTTCTTCAGCTATCTTGTCTATTTCAGCCAGCAGACGGGAATTCATACCATGCTCTTCGGGTACAAAGCGGGGGGCGCTTTGAGGAGTCAGCGTCACTCCCGCACCGGCAGCAAACCGACTACCGATACTGGCAGACAAGCGTCCCTCTGAACAAGCGCTGCCATAAACAATCCGGGCAACCTGCCGCTGTACCTCCTCGTTGGAGGAGTGTGCCAAAATCACCGCTTCAGCAGCAGCGTCCCCTTGTTTTATCTGCAATACCTGCTTGCCAGGAATAAAGAACAGATAAACCACCGGTACGTCAGGAGCGAACTTTGCAAAGAAATTCTGATAGGGCGTCAAACGGTGTTCGGTGACACAGACCAGAATACGTTTGTACTTGGCCAGCGCATTCCTCAAACGGTTCCCGTCAGCCTCCGGCAGATTCTTGCCCAAATGGAACTCCACAGGACGGGTATACTGCGACAGTTCCTTGAGGAACGGCTGGATTTCCTGCGCTTCTCCCACATTGAGCACGGCAACTTCACCGATGGAAGGGTCCAGCGGAAGTACCTCGTCCCGGTTATCCAGCACAGTGATGGCCGCCAAGTTCAGCCGGCGCATCAAATCACGCGTTTTCGGAGTATTGATGCGGGTCCCCAAACCTGAAAGCTGTACATGGGGTTTCTTTTCCAACCCAAGGGCATATTTATATTTCAGTACTTTACGGCATTTCGCCTCTATCTCTTTCTCTGTCAGCTCCCCTTTTTTCACAGCGGCAAGCACAGCCTCCACTTCTTCCTTAATACGCCGGGGGACAAGCAGCAAATCATTGCCGGCTTTCAGCGCCTGCAAACAGATGCTTTCATTGCCCGATACCCCTTTCATGGCAAGGGCATCTGTAAAGACAAGCCCCTGAAAGCCGAGGTCATTCACCAACAGACCGGAAACTACCTTACGCGAAAGCGAAGACGGGAGCCCCTTTTGCGGCTCTATGGTAGGCACCTCCAAGTGCCCCACCATCATTCCTCCCAATCCGGCACGAATGGCTTTTCTGAAAGGATAAAGCTCTATACTGTCCAGACGGGCACGGGTAAAAGGCAGCACGGGCAACGCCTTATGAGAATCCACATCCGTATCCCCATGCCCCGGAAAGTGCTTGCTGACAGAAAGTACACCACCATCCTCCAACCCTTTGGAGTAGGCAACAACCTTGTTCGCCACATTGAACGGACTTTCACCGAAGGAACGGGTATTGATAACCGGATTCTTGGGATTGATATTCACATCCGCTACAGGAGCAAAATTCACTTGCACCCCCAGTTCACGGCATTGGCGGGCCACTTCGCGCCCATATTCATAAATCAGTGTATCGTTCTGTATGCAGCCCAGCACCATGTTTCGCGGAAAGTTCGGAGTACCGCGGAGGCGCATAGCCAGTCCCCATTCACCGTCAAAGGTAATCATCAGCGGAACTTCCGCCATCCGCTGCGCCTCATTGGTCAACATCACCTGGTTCTGCATCAATCCGCCGGAGAATAACAGACCGCCTACCTTATAGTCCTCCACCACCTTACGCAGCAGTTCCTTGTTGGCCTTGTCCTGCTGGGGGGCAATCGTATAGATGAACAGTTGTCCGATGCGTTCTTTCAGAGTCAGACGCTGCATGACGGAATCCACCCACTGCCTGCACCGCACGTCACTGTTCAAGAGACGTACAAGCGAAGGGTCGTTCGGCGGCACCGGAGTAAACGGCATCGGGCCAAGCTGCGCTTTCAGAAGCGGACAAAGACAACACAATATAGTGATATAGGCAAGCAGGTATATTCTCTTCATTCCTTATAGATAGATTGTTTTTAGGGGATTTGCGGAATAATACTTTTATAAATCAATTCCTGGATATCTCTTCTTATATTCATGTCACCCAGTTTCGTGTTCCATACATTGGGGCACAAGCGGTTGCTGAGGAATACATACACTGTCTTGTTTTCCGGGTCCACCCAAGCACAAGTACCGGTAAATCCGGTATGTCCATATACCGCTTCCGGAGCGGAAGGAGCACAAGGGCTGCGCTTCACAATGGATACATCCGGCTTGTCGAATCCCAGACCGCGACGGCTGATGGCAGATTTCTCCGTCGTAAACAAACGGCAGGTTGCCTCACTCAAGAAACGCTTGCCATTGAATTCACCGCCGTTCAGCAACATTTGATAAACCTTTGCCACCTCTTCGGCCGTAGAGAAAAGTCCTGCATTACCGGACACCCCACCCATGCAGGCAGCAGTCTCGTCATGCACATATCCGCATATATCCTGGCGACGCAGGAAGTCATTGGATGCCGTGGGCATGATTTCCGCTTTGGTGAACTTCGTCAAAGGCAGAAACATAGTACGTTGCAATCCCATCGGGGCATAGAACTCACGGGCAAGGTACAAATCCATCGGCAGCTCCGTCACCTTCTCCACTACCTGCTGCAACAGCACGAAGCCGAGGTCGCTGTAAACATAACGTTTGCCATCCAACTCGCACTTGGCTATCCGCTGAAGGATAGAATTCTTGAAACTCTTGTTCAGCCACATGCCATCTGCCATGTGCAGAGTATAGGCCGGTGTATTCTTGTCGGACACCATCCCTTTCCGGAACTTAAAATCGGAACAATAATAGCTATGCTCGCTTACCTGCGTACGATGCCACTCGTCCACCCAACTCTGGGAGTACGGACCGTGTACCGAATTCGGGTCTATGATGTCCAGGTAGAAGCGGATATAGGGAGGAAGCCCCGATTCGTGGAACAAAAGTTCGCGGATGGTAATGTTCCGCTTGTTGCCATTGCGCAAGAAGGGCAGATAAGCGGAAACCTTGTCATCCAGTTTTATCTTGCCCTCATCATACAGTTTCATGACGGCAAGCAACGTAGCCGTAGTCTTGGTCAGCGAAGCCAAATCAAAAAGGTCCGAAGAACGGACAGTAGTGGTATCCTTATCAGAGTGGGTTCCGAAGCCTTTGTCATATACCGGCAGTCCGTCTTTCCACACCAGCACGCGGCAACCGGGATAAGCTCCCGCTTCCAGTCCCTTCCGGGCAACGGCATCGATACTTTGCAGCACATACGATTTCATGCCGTAATCTTCCGGAACAGTCTTCCCCGGTTTCATGCCCGGTTCAATCATACAGCCCGTTCCCGCTGGAAACAGTTTACCGATACTCATCGACATTCTGCCACTGGCCGGCTTTTTGGCAAAAAGAACATCAACCACGTATTGCTGCAAATCCGTCTCTGCCGAATGTGCCAGCACCACAGCGCTAGATTTGGCAAGTGCGGGCATCAGAGGTTGCAATGTACGGTAAGAGGTAAAAAAAGTATAGACCAGCGGAGCACGCAGGTTCAAGCCTTCCAGAAAGGCCACATCACGGTCGCTGACATAAGCCGAACCGGTGATGCTGATAACCACGCGACGGAAAGCAGCCAACTGCCCCTGCACTTCCTGCCAGAGAGCCTCATCGGCATTCCAAGGCAAGTGGAAATGGCTGATGCCTGCATTCTTTTTCATAGCTTCCACAAAGGGAGCATCTGCCTCCTTCTCTCCGATGCTGAGCACGGCAATATCACCTTCCACCGGTGCCAGCGGGAGGACATCGAAATAATTGTTCAATACAGTCACTGCCGAACGGCGCAACTTGGCAGCCAACGCCTGCGCTTCCTCCGTATTGATGCGATAGCTCATTCCGCTGACCCGAAGTTGCGGCTGGCGGTTTCTCAAACCAAGCATATACTTGTACATCAATACCTTGCGGCACTTGGCATCAAGTTCGTCCTTACTCAGTTGTCCCGACTCCACTGCATCTACCAGCTCCTGCACCGCATTCTTCGTATTGAACTGTACCAGCACCATATCATTTCCCGCCAGCAGCGCTTTGGTAGTTACCTGCGGAATGGCAGACACACCCTTCATGTCCAAGGCATCGGTAAACACCAGCCCTTTAAAGCCGAGTTCATCCTTCAACAGCCCGGTCACCACATTCCGCGACAAGGAAGAAGGAGTCACCCCGTCCGGGTCCAGCGCCTGCACTTGCAGATGGCCTACCATGACACCCCCCAATCCGGCACGTACCATTTCCTTGAAGGGATAAAGTTCCACACTGTCCAGGCGTGCACGGTCGTAGTGCAAGGCGGGAAGCGCCTTATGAGAATCCACATCCGTATCGCCATGCCCGGGGAAATGCTTGCAAACGGAAAGTATGCCCCCGCTTTCGAGCCCACGGCTGTATGCCACCACCTTTTCCGCCACCCGCTGCGGGTTCTCGCCAAAGGAGCGTACGTGTATCACCGGGTTCAGCGGATTCGTATTGACATCCGCATCGGGTGCAAAATTGACGTGTACCCCCAATTCGCGGAACTGGCGGGCCACCTCACGTCCATATTCTTCAATCAGGCCATTGTCCTCGATACATCCCAAGGCGGCATTACGGGGATAGTCCGGAGCGCCTTTCAGCCTCATTGACAGTCCCCACTCTCCATCGAAAGTAACCATAACGGGAATCTTGGCATCCTTCCGGGCCATATTGGTCAAGATAGCCTGCTCTTCCGGAGTACCTTCGGAAAACAGCAAGCCACCGACCTTGTATTTCTTTACCAGCTCGCGCATCTGCTTTTTCGTGGCCTTGTCTGCTCTGGCCGGAATGGTGGCAACGATGAGCTGCCCCACTTTTTCGTGTACATTCAGACCTGACAACACGGAGTCCACCCATTGCCGGCACCGGTTGTCTGCAGCCGAAGGAAGAAACGGGCCTCCCGTCTGGGCGTGAAGTGAAGATAATCCCAATATAAACAATCCTGCAACCCATAAAAGGAGGGTGAGTCTTTTCATCATGCTATTTTTCAGTTAAAGTAAGTACCATTTCTCCTACGTAGATGCCACTCTTTCCGGTGTGCAGCACGGGAACGCTCTTGCCGTCCGCATTCAGATAAACGGCAGGCTTTTCCATAAAAGTATGCGAATGTCCTCCCAAAATGACATCAATGCCACGCGTCTTGCCTACCAGGTTCTCGTCGGAAGCGCCTTCGGGATTTGCACTGCGGATACCCAAATGAGACATGCAAATCACAACCTCGCAATTCTCCTTCTCCCTGAGAAGGTCTGTCATTTCTTGGGCCACCTTTATCGGGTCGTTGTAGACAATGCCTACGCATTTATCCGCCTGCACCAGCCCTTCCATCTTGGGGGCCAGGCCGAAGATTCCGATTTTCACCCCTTCGCGCACCAAGGTGATATAAGGCTTCACCAGCCCTTCGAGTACCGTACCCGTCACGTCATAATTGGAACAGACCACGGGAAAATCCGCCATACGGAACAATTCCGCCATATTCTCAAGTCCGAAATCAAATTCATGATTACCTATCGTCATGGCATCATAGCCCATGAGGTTCATCATCTTGACCTCCAGCTCGCCTTTGAAAAAGTTATAATAAGGGGTACCTTGCGAGATGTCTCCGCAATCCAGCAGCAACATATCCGGATGCTTGCCGCGAAACTGCTTTACAAAACCGGCACGGCGCACCACACCGCCCATCCCGGCATACTCGTCGGCAGCCTCGGCGCTGATGGGTTCTATACGGCTGTGCGTATCGCTGGTGTGCAGGATAAACAGTTGTTTTCCGGATTGGCCGGACGATACAGAATCGGCGGACACCAGGCAAAGGGGTTCTTCAGTAATGACACGCCCCTCTTGCTGTGCCGATGCGGGGAGCATGAAAAGCAGCAGGGCTGCCAAGGAATACATATGTTTCATAGAACTTCTGTTTTTTTAATGCTTACTCTTTAACGACCACTCTTCCCTCCATGCGCGAAGTCACCTTCTTGCCGGCTGCCGTCTGCTTCTCCACATACTTCATGAACAGACCACGCAGTGTAGCCCCATCCGGGCACTCCCTTTTATCCGCCTGCAGGAAAGCCGTCATTCCATCGTTTCCATCAGCCAGATAATCAATCGTGGCAACCGTATAGTCACGGTCATCCTCCACCGGCTTGCCGGCAATGGAAGCCTGGAGCAGCTTGCCATCCTTGCTGATTTCCAACTGTATACCACTCACCCCTTCACCAAGTCTCACCGCAATGTTTTCAAACAAGTGCTTCATGGCAGAGCCTTTCATCGTCAGCACACAGAGCGAATTCTCAAAAGGCAATATCTCATAGATGTTTTCGGTAGTGATATCTCCTTCCGTCAGGGAATTCCGGATTCCACCGATATTGATTAGCCCCATATCGGCCGGTTTGCCCAGCACTTCCACCGCAGCCTCACGCAGTACATCTGCAATCAGATTGGATAAAAGGCTTTCGGGCCGGAATCTGTCCATCGACATTTCTGCGGTTCCCACCACATGATACATAACGCTGTCCATCCGGGCCTTGTAAGGCGCCAGCAGAGCCACGGCTTCGGCATCCGGCTCGGCATCCCAGACAGAGTTCATGGGAATTCTGCCTCCCTCTACCTTGGTCACTTCGTAGGAAGAATGGCAGGAAACCAATAGAAGTGCAACCGCCAACACTGCCCCCGCAAGGAGACTGAAAGTTTGTTTCTTCATATTCATTTAGTTTTAAATTGCTACAAATATACTTTTCTTTTGCGACTGAGCCACACAATTAACCGATTATTTAGACTTGCGTTTAGCAGAATGAAACGCTCAAAAATCATCCCAACTGGCGAAAAAAAGCTTGAAGCACTTGTGTATCTGGCAAATAATTCGTTTCTTTGCACCGCTTTCGCGCAATCGCTGTCAGGACACCAAGAGAGAAGCCTGGTATGTTGCGTTGTAACGATGAAACAATTTAATAATAAAAACAATGGATTTAATTAAAATTGCAGAAGAAGCATTTGCTACCGGAAAACAGCACCCGAGCTTCAAGGCAGGTGACACTGTAACAGTAGCATATCGTATTGTCGAGGGTAACAAGGAACGTGTACAGCTGTACCGTGGTGTTGTTATCAAGATTGCCGGACATGGAGACAAGAAGCGTTTTACAGTACGTAAGATGTCAGGAACCATAGGCGTAGAACGTATTTTCCCGATTGAATCACCGGCTATCGACAGCATCGAAGTGAACAAGGTGGGTAAAGTTCGTCGCGCTAAACTGTACTACCTGCGCGCTCTTACCGGTAAGAAAGCAAGAATCAAAGAAAAAAGAGTTAACGGTTAATTCCAGACTCCTATTTCGAAATAAAAAAGGGAAACTGACAATGTCGGTTTCCCTTTTTTAGTGATATACACAGTAGGCATACACACCATGCGATACTCTACTGCTACTCCCTCATTCAAAACATTGTAAGCCTGCGCTCCTTTCCTTTCACATAAGCCTTCCTTCTTGCTGATATGTTAGTTTATCAGCGCCCAACGGCCGTGAGACGCTCTGCTAACGACCGTCAACAAGGTGCTTTATGGCCGTTAGGCGAACGCCTCACGGCCGTTAAACAGCTCTCATATGCATAGCTTGCCTATACTGAATACCTATCTTATCCATACCAAAAACCTGACTTCCACCTATTATCGCACGGGCTTTTACGAAGTTAATACCGTGTTTGCAGGAAACCAATAGCTTGTTTACACGATATTGGCAAATTGCCCCATATCCTATTAATTTATTGTACTACAAGACATTAATAGATTATTTGGCGTAAATTTAAGGTGGAAGCAAAAGTTGCTTCCACCTTTTCAAGTTGCTTCCACAGCATCCGCAACCCCAATGAATAAAGGGATACAGAGAATGGGTGGAAGTGTGGAAGCAACTTGTGACATAACTTTATTGCTGAGGAATATGTGCCACCAAAGAAAAAAAGGTGTGTCGAAACTCTCATAAACTAAAAATCACCCTCGCCACAGATAGGTGTAGCGAGGGTGACTTCGATAGAAGGGGAGTTTTGACATATCCCCTCCTTTATCAGTTTCCCTAATATTGATTACTTGATATCTCTCAGCTCCCAGCCCAACGCACTGGCACCCAGCACTGCAGCATCAGAGTCCTTCAACTCGGAAGCCAGCAACTTGGTCTTACCTTTGTAGATATTCAATACATTGTCGTCAATAGCTTTCTGGATAGGCTTGAAGATATAGTCTCCCGCTTTTGCCAGACCACCGAACAACACGATAGCTTCCGGACTGGAGAAAGCGATGAAGTCAGCCAAAGCCTCACCCAAGATGGTTCCGGTAAACTCAAAGATGTCTTGAGCAATCTTGTCACCCTTCACCGCTGCATCATACACATCCTTGGAAGTAATGTTTTCTGCCGGAATGTCGCGCAACAAACTCGGTTCGGTACTCTTGGTCAAGAACTCACGTGCAGAACGCGCCACACCCGTAGCCGAACAATAAGTTTCCAGACAGCCGTGACGTCCGCATCCGCAGAGACGTCCGTTTTCACGACGGATAATAGTATGTCCCAACTCTCCGGCAAAACCGTCATGGCCATATACCATCTGACCGTTAATAACGATACCGCTACCTACACCGGTGCCAAGAGTTATCATGATAAAGTCTTTCATACCACGAGCCGCACCGTAAGTCATTTCACCGATACCGGCAGCATTGGCGTCGTTTGTCAAAGCGGTAGGGATACCCAAGCGCTCTTCAAACATGGCAGCCAAAGGAATTACACCCTTCCAGGGAAGGTTCGGGGCAAACTCAATAGTACCGCTGTAATAGTTTCCGTTAGGAGCACCGATACCGATACCTTTTATCTTGTCTACTCCACCGTTGGCAATAATGAGCGGCAACAGATTCTTGCAAACTTCGTCTACGTAATCATTGACGTCCTCATAAGCTCCGGTTTTGATGGAACTGCTTGCAATAATAGTTCCGCGTGCGTCTACAATACCAAAGACGGTGTTTGTTCCGCCTATGTCAATGCCCACTACATAGGGCTTTTCCATGTTTGAATTCATGATATTACTTTTGTTTAAAGGGTTAGTTAATCACATTCATGGTTACAAAAATCACAAAGAAAAACGACACTGCAAAATCTTTTTTTAAAAAAGTTTGCAACTTTTGCAACTTTTCGTAGCATTGCTGCGTCTAATAGTGAAAATTAATAAGAGTAAAGCAATAAACAGGGAAAACAGTGATACAACTAAAAGACATTAACAAGACCTACAACAACGGAGCACCGCTGCATGTGCTCAAAGGTATCAACCTCGACATTCAGAAAGGCGAATTTGTTTCCATCATGGGCTCATCGGGTTCGGGAAAGTCCACTTTACTCAATATACTGGGTATTCTGGATAGTTACGACACGGGGGAATATTATCTGAACGGTACCCTCATCAAGAACCTCAGCGAAACGAAGGCAGCCGAGTACCGCAACCGTATGATTGGTTTCATCTTCCAGTCCTTCAATCTCATTTCCTTCAAGAATGCAGTGGAGAATGTGGCGCTTCCTCTCTTTTATCAAGGAGTGAGCCGCCGCAAACGTAATGCGCTGGCACTGGAATATCTGGACCGCCTGGGGCTGAAAGAGTGGGCACACCACATGCCGAATGAGATGTCCGGTGGACAGAAACAACGTGTAGCCATCGCCCGTGCCCTCATTACCCAACCGCAGATTATCCTTGCCGATGAACCTACCGGCGCGCTCGACAGCAAGACTTCCGTAGAGGTGATGCAGATTCTAAAGGAACTGCACGATACGGGCATGACCATCGTAGTCGTGACCCACGAAAGCGGTGTTGCCAACCAGACGGACAAGATTATCCATATCAAAGACGGTATCATAGGTAGCATCGAGACGAATCTGAACCACGATGCAAGCCCGTTCGGAAAAGACGGATTCATGAAATAATAAAGGAAGAGCCCCCTCCCCCTTTAATTTTTAATTCTTAATTTTTAATTATCAATGATAGACCTTTGGCAAGAAATATACGGAACCATCAAACGCAACAAACTGCGTACATTCCTGACGGGCTTTGCCGTGGCATGGGGAATCTTCATGCTCATCGTGCTGCTCGGAGCCGGAAACGGTATCATACATGCCTTCGAGCAAAATGCGTCGGAGCGTGCCTTGAACTCTATCCGCATCTTCCCCGGCTGGACCACCAAGTCATACGACGGTCTGAAAGAAGGACGCCGCGTCCAACTGGACAACCGGGACATGGATGACACGGAGAAGCAATTCACCGAAAATGTCATCAGTGCCGGTGCCACCGTGCGTCAAAGTAATGTAAACGTCAGCTTCGGACAAGAATATATCAATATCTCTCTGCTGGGCGTATATCCCAACTACACCGAAGTGGAAACCGTGAAAACAGCGGACGGACGTTTCATCAACTACAACGACCTGAAAGACCGACGTAAAGTCATCATCCTCCATAAGAAATCTGCAGATATCCTTTTCGGAAAAACGCATACTGAACCCATCGGACAATTTGTCAATGCCAGTGGAGTGGCCTATCAAGTAGTAGGCCTCTACAATGACCAGGGAGACCGCGAGGCAAACGAAGCGTATATCCCCTTCTCCACCTTGCAGACCATCTATAATAAAGGAGACAAGCTGAATAACATCATCTTTACAACCAAGAACCTGCACAGCATAGAAAGTAACGAAGCCTTTGAAAAAGAATACCGCAAGGCTATTGCCACCAATCACCGCTTTGACCCCACAGATGAGAGCGCCATATGGATATGGAATCGTTTCACCAACTATCTGCAGACACAGAATGCAATGGGTATCCTCCGGACTGCAATCTGGGTTATCGGTATCTTCACACTGTTGAGTGGGATTGTCGGCGTGTCGAACATAATGCTGATTACCGTGAAAGAACGTACCCGGGAATTTGGTATCCGTAAGGCATTGGGAGCAAAACCTTTCTCCATCCTTTGGCTGATTATTGTGGAAAGCGTGACTATCACTACGCTATTCGGTTATATCGGTATGGTGGCAGGCATCGGGGTGACGGAATGGATGAACTCTGCTTTCGGTAGCCAGACGATGGATGCCGGCATGTTCCAGCAGACCATGTTCTCCGATCCTACCGTAGACCTCAGTATTGCTATCCAAGCTACCCTGACCCTTATCATAGCGGGTACGTTGGCTGGGTTCTTCCCGGCTAAGAAAGCGGTAAGTATCAGTCCTATTGAAGCACTTAGAGCAGATTAAAGATTATGAGAATAGACATAGATACGTGTGAGGAAATCCTCATCACAATAACAAGGAACAAAACGAGAAGCCTGCTTACGGCGTTCGGCGTATTCTGGGGTATCTTTATGCTGGTGGCGCTTATCGGTGGCGGCCAGGGCATGCAGGAAGAACTAAAATCCCAGTTCGAAGGATTTGCAACCAACTCGGGCTTTATCGCTGCACAAAAGACAAGCGAGGCTTATAAAGGTTTTCGCAAAGGACGATGGTGGGATTTGGAGATGGAAGATGTAGACCGTGTACGCAATGTGGACGGTGTGGCGCTTGCCACGCCTTCCATTGCCTTATGGGGACAAGTGGCTGTCTACGGAGACAACAAGTACGACTGTAGTGTGAAAGGCTTGTATCCCGAATATGAACAGATAGAACATCAAGAGATGACCTATGGACGTTTCATCAATGATGTCGACATTAAAGAGTCGCGTAAAGTGTGTGTAATCGGCAAACGTGTTTATGAAAGCCTCTTCAAACCCGGTGAAGACCCCTGCGGCAAATATGTCCGGGTAAATGGTATCTATTACCGGGTTATCGGAATGTGTTCATCCGAAGGCAATGTCAATATACAAGGGCAGGCCTCTGAAGCCATTACATTGCCTTTTTCCACCATGCAACAGACCTACAACCTCGGAAAGAAACTGCATGTAGTATGTTTCATCATGAAACCGGGAGTAAAAGTGAAAGACGTGCAGCCCGAAGTGGAACGTCTTGTAAAAGCGGCGCACTACATTGCTCCCGATGACAAACAAGCCGTCATGCTTCTGAATGCGGAAGCTATGTTCTCCATGATGGACAACCTGATGATTGGAGTGCGCTTTCTAATCTGGATGGTAGGTTTGGGGACGCTGTTTGCCGGAGCTATCGGCGTATCGAATATCATGATGGTAACCGTCAAGGAGCGCACAACGGAAATAGGCATACGCCGTGCCATAGGTGCCCGTCCTAAAGACATTCTGCAACAAATTCTTTCGGAAAGCATGGTGCTGACCACTATAGCGGGTATGGCAGGTATTTCTTTTGCCGTATTTGTACTGCAAATACTTGAAAAGGCCGCCAATGACCCTGGAGTTATCAAAACCCACTACCAGGTTTCATTCGGACTGGCTATCGGAACCTGCATCCTCCTCATCGCATTAGGAGTGCTTGCCGGACTGGCACCTGCCTATCGCGCCATGGCAATCAAGCCAATTGAAGCCATCAGGGATGAATAAACTTATAGAGAGACCACTAACCGTAAGCCATGAAATAATGGCTATATCAATCGTAAATAATTAAATCGTAAATATAAGATGAAAACAAAGAAGTTTCTGAAAATCGCATTATTGGTAGTAATTGCTGCCTTATTCATTTGGACATTCGTTTTTCTGTACCAGAAGTCCCAACCTAAAGTAACAGTATACGAAACGATAGTTCCGGAAGTGACAGACCTTGAAAAGACTACCGTAGCCACCGGCAAAGTGGAACCGAGAGATGAAGTCCTTATCAAGCCGCAGATTTCCGGTATCATTGCCGAAGTATACAAGGAAGCAGGACAAAGTGTGAAGCAAGGGGAAGTGCTTGCCAAAGTAAAGGTGATACCCGAACTGGGACAATTGAACTCTGCCGAAAGCCGCGTACGGTTGGCGGAAATCAACGCTGCCCAAGCCGAAACGGATTTCGCCCGTACCCAGAAACTGTACAACGACAAGCTTATCAGCGCTGAAGAGTACGAAAAAGGGGAAGTAAGCGTGAAGCAGGCACGCGAGGAACTGCAGACAGCAAAAGATAACCTGGAAATTGTAAAGGAAGGCATCACCAAGAACAGCGCCTCTTTCAGTAGTACCCTGATCCGTTCCACCATTACCGGTCTGATTCTGGATGTACCCATCAAAGTCGGTAACTCGGTTATCATGAGTAACACTTTCAATGACGGAACCACCATCGCTACCGTTGCCAACATGAACGACTTAATCTTCCGCGGAAACATAGACGAAACAGAAGTAGGCCGTCTACGCGAAGGAATTCCAGTCAAAATTACGCTAGGCGCCTTGCAGAATATGATTTTTGATGCACAACTGGAGTATATTTCCCCGAAAGGTGTAGAGGAAAATGGCGCCAACCAGTTTGAAATAAAAGCGGCTATCCAGGTACCGGATACGGTGATGATCCGTTCGGGTTATTCTGCTAATGCGGAAATTGTACTGGAACGTGCACAAAAGGCGCTTACTTTACCTGAAAGTACTATTGAGTTCAGTGGAGACAGCACATTTGTATATGTGATGACGGATAGTGTGCCTGCCCAGAAGTTCGAGCGTAAAGAGGTGAAAGTGGGTATGAGTGACGGTATCAAGATTGAGATAAAAAAAGGTGTAACCGCTCAGACCAAGTTACGCGGTGCTGAGAAAAAAGATAAATAACTGACATCCAATGAAAGTAATC
>OHUR01000535.1_pt1 | contig 13691 bp, 10 predicted proteins | sample 1579251 | NCBI WGS metagenome assembly OHUR01 (sample SAMEA3882528, study PRJEB24775) | human gut metagenome | biome: human-associated habitat; feature: intestine environment; material: feces | place: Netherlands | collected 2009/2010
CGCCATCCCGGCCGTGGAGGTCCACATTAGTGCCGTCGAAACACGCGAGGACTTCCGCCAGGTGAGCTATGCACGCCTAGCCTGCTTCGCCACCATCACCGGCGAGGGCCTGAAGGGCTACGCACATGCGCTAGAGCTGTTGAAAGAGCATCTGCTACACTAATCCCTGGGACAAAGACATCAGATATGTTTGTCCCTAAACTAAAGTAACTGTCCAATCGACATACAAAGGAGCATATCCATGTCCCAGTACGATTACCTCGTCGTCGGCGCCGGTCTTTCGGGCGCCGTCTTTGCCAATGCCGCCAAGAGCGCCGGCAAGTCAGTCCTGGTCATCGATCGGCGCGACCACATCGCCGGCAACATCTACACCGAGGACGTCGAGGGCATCCAAGTCCACCGCTACGGCGCACATATCTTCCACACCTCTATGAAGGACGTCTGGGACTACGTCAACCGCTTCGCCGAGTTCAACAACTACGTTAACTCGCCGGTCGCCAACTTCCACGGCAACATGTACAACATGCCCTTCAACATGAATACCTTCGCCAAGATGTGGCCGGGCGTCGTCACGCCGGCCGACGCCAAGGCTAAGATCGCCGAGCAGGTGGCCGCCGAGAACATCGGCGAGCCGCAGAACCTCGAGGAGCAAGCGCTGTCGCTCGTCGGCCGTGACATCTTCGAGACGCTCGTGAAGGGTTACACTGAGAAGCAGTGGGGCCGCGACTTCAAGGACCTGCCCGCCAGCATCATCAAGCGCCTCCCCTGCCGTTTTACCTACGACAACAACTACTTCAACGACCGCTACCAGGGCATCCCCATGGGCGGTTACACCAAGATGGTCGCCAACATGCTCGAGGGCATCGAGGTGCGCTGCGGCGTGGAGTACAAGGAGCTGGCCGCCGCCGAGCCAGATATCGCCGCCAAGACGATCTACTGCGGCCCCATCGACGCGTTCTACGACTTCAAGCTGGGCACGCTCGAGTACCGCAGCCTGCGCTTTGAGACCGAGACGCTCGACGAGGCCGACCACCAGGGCGTGGCCGTGGTCAACTACACCGAGCGCGAGGTCCCCTACACCCGCATCATCGAGCACAAGCACTTTGAGTTCGGCACGCAGGAGAAGACCGTCATCACGCGCGAGTACCCGGCGGATTGGAAGCCCGGCGACGAGCCCTACTACCCCATCAACGACGCCAAGAACGAGGCCCTGTACAGGCAGTACGAGGAGCTGGCGGCGCAGGAGGGCGACGTGATCTTCGCCGGTCGCCTGGGCGGCTACAAGTACTACGACATGGACAAGGCCATCGCCGCCGCCTTCGAGCTCGTCCGCAACGAGCTGGGTGTGGAGCCCACGGAGTCGTAAAAGCCCAACAGCCAAAGGCTGATAGCCATTCTGGGATGTAGAAAGTCCGGTGCAGCATCGCTGCATCGGACTTATTGTTGAGGGAGCACTGCACGCCCACATGCCCAAAAAGCAAAGACCCGGCATTATACCGGGTCTTCAAAAACTCTCTGGTGCTCCATGGCGGATTCGAACCGTCGACCTTGGGATTAGAAGTCCCCTGCTCTATCCAACTGAGCTAATGGAGCATAAAGCCGGGCGTCCAAGCGGGTACAAGTTCACACGGCCAATAAATTATAACCTACTTGAACTGGTCGTGGTACGCCTTGCAGACCTCGTCCACGGGACCATCCATGCGCAGATCACCCTTCTCGATCCACACAGCACGCTGGCAAATACGCTCAACCTGCTCCATGGAGTGAGAAACGAACAAGACCGTGACGTCGCCACTCTCAATAAAGTGCTGAATACGGCGCTCGCATTTCTGCTGGAAAAAGACATCGCCAACAGAAAGCGTCTCATCGACGATGAGAATATCGGGCTCGGTAATCGTAGCGATAGCAAAGGCGATACGCGCGACCATACCCGACGAGAAGTTCTTCAAGGGCATGTCAACGAAGTCTTTAAGCTCGGCGAACTCAATAATCTCGTCAAAACTAGCGTCGATAAACTCCTTGGTATAGCCAAGCAGCGCACCGTTCAGATAGATGTTCTCACGAGCCGTAAGCTCCGGGTCAAAGCCAGCACCAAGCTCAATCAGCGGCGCAATATTGCCGTGAACCTTAACCTCACCTTCGCTGGGCTCCAAAACGCCAGCAATGATCTTGAGCATCGTAGACTTACCGGAACCGTTAGTACCAACAAGGCCAACGACCTCGCCGCGATGCACATTAAACGAAATGTGCTTAAGCGCACGGAACTCCTCAAAGAACAGCTCGTGCTTGGCGAGCTTAATAAAGTACTCCTTGAGATTCGTAAGCGACTCGGACGCCATGTTAAAGATCATGGTGACGTCTTTGACCTCAACAGCAAGGGGCTGCTTGCTGTAATCAATAGCAGATTCAGTCATGAACAGCACTCCTTAGATGTAGAGAATAAACTTGTGCTCAGTCTTATGAAACACGGTGTAGCCAATAGCAAGAGCAATAACAGCCCAAACAACACACAGCCCAAAGGTAAGCGCAGAGGGCATGGTGTTAAACAGGAAAATATCGCGCATAAACTGAAGGTAGTTGTACATGGGATTGACAACCACGAGCACCTGAATCCAATGTGCCATCTGGCTAATGAAGTCGGTCGTCCAGAAAATCGGCGTCAGATACATCCAGGCCGTGATAACAACGGTCCACAGGTGCATAACATCGCGGAAAAAAACCGCCAGCGCAGACAGCATCATGCCCAAGCCCATGCAGAAACACATAAGCAGGAGCAAGCAAACCGGCAGCAGAATTAAATGCCAGGTGGGAAGCACGTGGAACCAAAGCATAACCAAGGCGACAGCAACCAAAGAGAAGGCGAAGTTAACGAGCGAGAACAGCACCTTCTGCACCGGAAAGACCCAACGGTGCACCTTGACCTTCTTAAGCAGCGAGGAAGCCCAAATGATGGACATAAGCGCTTGGTTCGTCGACTCGGACATGACAGAGAAAGTCACGTTACCGACAATCAAGTAAAGCGGATACATTTCGGGCGTAATAGAACCATTGCGACCTTGCGCGAAGATTGTCGAGAACACAATCGACATAACAACCATCATCAACAGCGGATTGAGGACGGACCATGCCACGCCCAAAACGCTGCGACGATATTTGATTTTAAAATCTTTGGTGACAAGCTGCTTAAGAATGAACTTGTCCTTTTCAAAATCATTTTTAGCGTGAGAGGCCGGTTTAGCCACCGCTTTCTGACTCTCTACGTTGTCAGCCACGGACCATCTCCTTGTCTCGTAAAACATAACAGTGGAAAGTATAGCCCTCCCACGATGACGATAACCCACCGCAACAAATCTGGAGAACTAACCCATATCTAATCAAAGCGACGGGCGATAGGTATACTTTCGACCAGATGAGTCATTAAAGGAGGTCCTACATGGACTATTCGAATACCGCCGTCATAATTCCCTGTTACAACGAAGCGCTGACGATTGGCAAAGTTGTCGACGATTTTCATCGAGAGCTGCCCGGCGCAGTTGTCTATGTTTACGACAACAACTCGTCCGACGACACTTCGCAAATAGCCAATCAGCACGGAGCCACGGTGCGCCACGAGCCCAGGCAGGGCAAAGGCAACGTGTGCCGCCAAATGTTCCGCGATATCGATGCCGAATGCTACTTGATGGTCGACGGCGACGATACCTACCCTGCTGAGGCCGCCAAGCCACTCTGTGAGCCCATCCTTAACGGCGAAGCGGATATGACCGTTGGCGATCGCCTGTCAAACGGCACCTATGCCGAAGAGAATAAACGAGCCTTTCACGGGTTTGGCAACAACCTTGTTCGCGCTATGATTAAGTGGATTTACGGCTACAGCTTTGACGACGTGATGACCGGCTACCGAGCCATGAGCAAGCCTTTCGTCAAGACCTTCCCCGTCTTGAGTGAGGGCTTCCAGATTGAAACCGAGCTCTCCATCCACGCCGTCGATCACCGCTGGCGCATTAAAGACGTGCCGGTGGAGTATCGCGATCGCCCTGCTGGCTCCGAATCCAAACTCAACACGGTCAGCGACGGCATCAAGGTCATCGCAATGATCGGGACGCTCTTTAAAGACTATCGTCCGCTCAAGTTCTTTAGTCTTATTGCACTCGTTTTCGCCATCATCGGTCTTGCCCTGGGATTACCAATTGTTGCGGAGTACTTCCAAACCGGCTTAGTCCCCCGCTTCCCCACAGCCATGCTCGCAGCCTCATTCATGTTTCTGTGCGGCCTGAGCTTGGCAACGGGACTCATTCTCGACTCGGTTGCGAAGGTTGAACGAAAGCAATGGGAGCTACAAGCCTATAAAACCTATTCAAAATAAGAAGAGGTCCGGACTTAATCCGGACCTCTTCTTATTTCAAGCCTAAATACTGTTCCCAGAACTCTCGCGAAGTCATGTACGGCATGGCATCTTTCCATGCCCCCTTGACGCTCTTGCCCTCTTTACGATATCGCACCATCAGTTCGTGCTCTCGGCGGCGAATACTCTTGAACCGCGCTCGATCCATCGTGCGGACCGACCCCTTCTCGCGGGTCGGATCAAGAAAGACCAGTGTCTTGCAACGCGTCGAGTTGCCCTCAAGCGTACAGCTGCCGTTCTTGACCACATAGCCGGGCTTTCCGCGCAACAGTGCATCGGGAAGATAGTGCTTGTCGTAAGGAATGGATCTCCAGTACTTCATAAACTTTGAAGGATGGAATTCCAGATTAACATTAGCAAGCACTTGCTCCGTAACTCCGGCCTTACAAAGAAGTTCAGGATCCATTTCGGAAACAGGAATCAGTTTTTCGTTTAACTTACCCTTGCCGATCATCGTCGCGGCGCCATCGAGCTTCTGGAGATACTCAGGGCCACGCAGATAATCCTCAAAGCCATCGAGAATAAACTCGGCAGCCCGATAGTCCATATCGCGCAAGTTCTGACGTACCCCTCGCTGAATACGAAGGACAAACATCTTCTCGTCAGCACAATCATCGAGAGCAATCATGGCAAAGAAGTTGCGAAAGTACTGGTAGCAATCAACCGAAGCGCGGAAACGCCCCTCAAAGCTTGCATGCCACACGCAAATGCAATTCATGGTCATGTAGACAGGCTTATTGCGCATGCCGAACTCAACGTCATCGCAGCGGATAAAGAAAGGCATGGGAAGGCCGTTCTTTTCGATAGCCTTCACCGGAATGCAGCTATACCACCAGGCCCCGTAAGCCTGGTCAACCTCGACGTTTGTACGTTCGTTTTCGAGAATATCGGACAATTTGCCAACATTCAGATCATCTTTTACGCGACGATAAGCACCGGTAGTCGCCACATACGAGACATCCTCAAACTGACGAGTAGGGTCCTCCATTGAGAGCATGGCGCCGTTAATAAAGGCATCCTTATATTTGCCCTTCGCAAGAGAGAGGAGATTGAACGTACGAATCAAACTCTCGGGCATGATGGAGACATCGTCATCCATCAAAATGATATGTGAGAACTGATCAGGAGTTTCAGTAGCCGCCATCATTCCTCGTGCAAAGCCTCCCGAGCCACCCGTGTTGGGATTCGGGAGAACAGTGACTAGCTCATCGGAAAGTGATGCAGAATCGAGCGTCTGGCCATTGTCGACGACAAACATGTGAAAGTGGTCGCGAATCGGACCGTCCTCTTTAGAGATACCGGCTTTAACGAGCTCGATATTAGGGAGAATGTACTGCTCATTTTTAAATGTAGTAGTAGAAAGAGCAAGATTGATCTGGTTAATTGAGTCCTCAGGAACATCGGTCAGATAAGAGGCGTTCAAGAGGTCAACAGAACAGCCCCTATCACACTCAATCCTAAAACCGATCAAGTCGTAGCCGGTTGTATCGATATCAATATCGAGAACGCAAGGATCAACTTCATCACCATAAAAAGGATTCGATTTAAGCTCGACAGGATTCAGCTCGCCAGATCTCACTCCATGAACGACAACCCGGCCCCTGCCAAATAAAGCCATATGCAAGACGACGCCGTCAACAGACGCATACTGACGCCATTTGCCAGCAGATAAGCCATTTACATACGTCAGATAGTCAACATGTCCATTGACATGAAGTGAATGAATGTCGTCATCATACGAAGCATCACCAGAGAGCACGCGATAGTAGAGTTCAGGAAAATCCTTTGCATGCTTTTCAACTTTAAGTACAACATTCGCAAGTTTAAACTGCATTTTAAATACCTTAATCAAAGCCGTTGTAACTATTAATTACATTCGTCGACAAACCTTGCCATCGCGGAACGAACATCGGGATCAGACAAAACATCCTTTGCAAAATGATCATGCCCACAGATGTCCATTGGCATGTAAGGCCATCCAGGGAAACAATCATCCGCAACTCCCTCAGCGTTCGAAGGAATTGAAAAGGAGAAATCCTCAAAAGCATGCTTACCGACGGGCAAGATATCGTTATGGTCCCAGATGATTTTCCGCTTTGGTGCATTAAACATATTGTCTATTGCATATGCAAAATCGCCACAAGGATCACTAGTCAACAAGCAGAGTTCATGAGCCTTATCATTAAATTGATCAAATACTTCCTGAACTCGATCGACATCCGCCTTAGTTATGGCAGCTCTCTGCGTCTTTAGGTCCACATCTCCGCATTGAACACAATAACCGCTCTCGGGATGGAACATCCAAGGATTGTCTCTCCAAAAACTGAAATCACGTTCATGCTGGTCAAAGAAATCCATAAGCTCAATTCTGAGTTGCCTAAGCCGGTCGTTCGCGCGCTTAGAATTCTCGGCAGCCCAGTCATAAATCGAAATGTCTACAAAACAAGGTATAAGCGGGTTGGTGGAACAAAAACGAACTTGACGACACTTTACAAACCAGTCGTATACAAGGGTGACTTGATAATCAGGATCATCTTTTAAGACGGTAGCAAGCTTATCCACATCGGACCTAATCATGCAGATGTCAATGTCATCATCCCAAGGAATAAAACCCGAACGAGACAAGGTCCCCACAAGAGAGCCGTAAGAAAGCCAATATTGGATATTATTGGCATCACAAATCGCATCTAGTTTACTCATCAAGGCAGCGTTAGCCTGCTGCATCAATCGAATATCGCCCTCGGCGTCCGGTAACGCATCAAAGATTTTGCAACGGAGCTCAAAAGGAGTGATATCGGGGTACGCACGTCGTGCCAACAATTCAAAGCGAAGGGCCATCTGCTCTGACAGACTTTGTTGGCGTTTCTTGAGCAATTCAATTTCTGGAAATAACCGAGTATCGAATTTGTAATTGATATTCATATTGATACCGTTGTCGGCCTGCTCAATACGGGCAAAAATCTCGTCAAAACGACGGTCCATATCCTCATGCATAGCATGCAATGATCGGGATGAGCCGGGAAGAATCTTTTTAATAGCAGAAAGAAAGGACATGGCTTAACCTTCCCAACGACAAACAATGTACGAAGCACAATTACTCATATGATACAAAAGAATGAGTGGGTCCCACTTTGAAACCCACTCACATGAAGACTACTCCGACGCCTCTTTCAAATACTGTTTCCAGAAATCGATCGAAGTAAAGACATCTCTATACGAAGCGTATTCGGCATAAATCTTATCTTTGTTACGCTTGAATACCTTCTCGGCTTTACGAAAACGAGTCCAAACCTCTTTGAATCGTTTCTTATCCATATGTCTAATGGCGCCCTTTTTATTAGGCATATCTACCACAATAAGCGTGTCAACATCCCTGATTTTACCGGCGGGATAAACCCATCCCGCAGCGTCGATTACAGCAACTTTGCCTCTGCGCTTAGCGGAGTCGTTAACAAAACGGTGGCCATTAATGGTCAGATAATCCTTAAATGCCTGGAGCCTAGACCTGCCGCCCCCAAGGCTCAAATTGCCAAAAGTCAGTTGCGTCAAGTCGACACCCAATTCTAGTGCCTGAGGGATGAGCTGCTCGATGGGAATCAACTGTTCCCTTTCACGATTTGCCGCCATAAAGCGGGATTCAGCGACAGGATGAGAAATCCACTCGGGACCTCTTAAAAAATCTTCAAGGCCCTTTACGGCGAGGAGAGCGTCATCGTAGTCAAATTTCTTCAAGTCGAGTTCGACTTCTCGACGAATCTCATAAAGAAAATCAGCAAGGGGCGCAACGCCGGTCGTCGCTTGGCTAATCAGCGTATTTCGGCTTACCTGATAACGCTCCACAGCAGCACTGTATTTAAACTTAAAAGAATTATGCCAAACGCATATACCGTTCATTGACATGAATCTGGGTTTGCAACGAAGCGCATACTCAGCGTCGTCCGAACGAACAAATAAAGGCAAAGGTAATCCCTCGCGTTCGATCGTTGAGGTAGGTATAACGCAATACCACCAGCCAGCATACTGTTGAGTAGTGTCTTCATAAAGGCCAGTTGGGGCCTTATATATCTCGGTCTCAACCACATCATGAAGTGAAGTCATATAGCCTTCAGGCTTAAGGGGAGAAAAAGTTCCCTTAGCAGTAAAGAACCCCAAATCCTCAGTACGCAAATTGGGCTCTTCCAAGCTCATCATCGCACCCGATAAAAAGGCCTCAGCATATTCTTCTTTGAGAAGAGAGAGCAGGTTGAACGTGCGGATAAAGCTCTCGGGAAGAACCTCGACATCGTCATCCATCAGGAGAACATGAGTCGCTTTAGGAGTCTGTTCAAGTGACTCAATCATCCCGCGAGCGAAACCACCGGATCCACCGACATTAGGATTTGGATGAATCGAAATACGATCGGAGCCAAAATTACAGTCTAAAGATTTGCCGTTGTCGATAACATGGACATGAAAATGCTCCGAAAGTGACTCTTTACCAGAAAGAATCCCTTCTTTAATGAGATTTAGATTGTTAAGAACGTACTGCTCTTTTCTGAATGTTGTAATAGCAAGAGCCAATTCTACCGGGCGAAGGCTACATGGATCGACATCCGTATAATAATACGCGTCATCAAGCGTCAATTCGCCAGCACTTTCAATGCTAAAGGAATGAAGTGTTTCACCAGCCTGCTCGGTAATCTCGATATCAACAGAAGCCCAAGCATCAGAAGAAGGGAAGCTGCGATTGGAGCCCGGAACAATACGGGAGCACCAATCAAGATTCCCAACGGTCCTCTCCTGAAGATCGAAACCGGCACCCCGATATTTGAAATGAAGGTAAAAGGACCCAGCATTCGAGTACTCTTTCCACTTCATTATTGAAAGAGAATTAAAATAAGTAGAAAAATCAATCCAAGAAGAACCCAGTAATCTCAAAGAAGATGGGGATTCAGAAATCGCTCTACCGGCTAGTTCTCTAAAAGAGAGAGTCGGGAATTGATCAAACGCCCGATTACCGCCGAAGATGAGATTCGCCAACTTAAACTGCATGAAGCTCCAATTACAATTGATACTAAAACAATAATTACTCTAAATCGATGCGATACAGCCTAGAATGCCCCGATTTTTTTAACAGTGTAAACCCTCGAGTTTTATCGCTGATCGACTCAATGCCTTTCCAGTCATCCGGGTTATATGTAAAAACGTGCTTCCGAGATTTACAATTATCATAATCAAGCAAGAGTACGTAACGAGCACCGGAAGTTTTAACAGCTTCTCGTGTTTCCATATCCTCCTCAAACCTGTACAACCCATGCCTAATAACTCTGCTGGCAGCTGGTTCATTAGAATCTTTCTCCGGCGAACAATTTAAAGATCGATAGTACACCTGAATATCGGTGGACCCATAAAGAAAAGCAGACCCATCGTAGGGCGAATTTAAAACAATGGAATCGCCAACGATCTCTTTTATTGAAGATGCAAACTCAAGATCTTTCGCGTTCAGTTCCTCAAAATTGCTCATGTCATAGCTCTGTTTAATAACGTTCCTGGTTTTACCAAATACGGTTTCAACGTTAAACAAGCCAGGTATCTGAAAAGAAGGATAGAAAGCTGCAGCGACGAACAACACCACAAAAAATGCGGGATAGAGCCGATTAAGTGGACCAACTGGCTGTCGTTTGCCTCCACAAAGGCTCTTCCTTAGCCCATCAAAAAGAACCGAAGCACCAAAGACGGCCAAGGGAAACGCAGCAAGAGTACACAATGTAGCTGTTCTATAAGGATCCGTATACCAAAATCCAGCAAGCCACTGTTTAAATGCAGCTTCCGTAGCTCCAGTTGAAAAATGGATAATCAAGGTGAGAATATAGGAGATTGACATCCAACGGAGCTCACCGCGCTCCAGACTGTAAATAACTCCCACGATAGCGAATATGCCAAGCAACAAATTGCTAGGCGCATCCGGTGAATACGATTGACAGAGAAAATTGACCAACATTTGCGAAGCCGATACATAGTGATTCCAGCTAACGCTAACAATTCCATGCATCATAGGTAAATTATATGCAACGATCCAGGCTGCAGCAAAGCAAGCAGATAAGCCGAACGCAGTCGCAAACGATTTGAACGAAGACAGGTTCTTCGCGATGCATAAGCTATATAACCTTGCAACCGCATACGGAAGCAATAAAACACCAACTGAAAAAATCCCATTGGGCTGAAGCAGAAATAGGTCGAATAACCCGAAAAGAAATAAAACGGCCAACAACAATCTGTTTTGGATAGAAAGGCCTTCGTCCTTAGTTAGGCTCAAGAATAAAGAACAGACTGAGCATACGAGGCAAAAAGCGGCTAGATTTGAATAGAGGACACCGAAGGTAAGCAGTCTCCACGGGAACGCATAGGCTGAAATGCAGATTAAAGCTCCCAATGCGAGACAAGTCTTTTTTTCAGTAACAGCGCTCAGCAAAGCGAAGCAGCTCATCGGAAATACGAAAGCAACGAACGAAAAGGTTACTGCGTTGATGGCGACAGCAGCGCTAACAGAAAGAACGTTACATACCAATGCACAGATTACGTGCCATGCAGCAGGATAAAACCCAGCTCCAGAAGAACCGTACCCAGGAGCGGTTGGATAAACACTTATTCCCGTAGGAGAATAGCAGCCAGTGGTAGCAAGAGCATGAATCTCATTGAGATGATACGAATTGTCTATCGACACTGAAAAATACTCAGGCGAACCGAGAACGGTCACAAAGACATAAAAGGCAGCAATAAACCCGATGACTAAATACAGGGCTTGAAAAAAATCAACGTCTTTATTATTCATATAACCAGAACAAGAGCCCACAGGTATCTGAACAAATCCCGCGTGGCGCCAGACAAAGGATGCGGCAAAAACCAAAATCGGAATCGCTAGCTCAAGGCTGATATAAACCCAAACGTTAACAGAATGAAATAACCTCGATGTAATAATCCCGGTTACGCAAGCAATGAATATAGAAACAATTGGAGCAATTGCCAATTTTGGAAATCGAATGCTTTTAAATGAGGAAAGCAGAAGATATCCCGGAAAAAACAGAAGAATAGAGGCGACTGCAATTGCGCCAATAAACGAAATCCAAATGCTCATAAACAATCCTATTACCAAAAAGAAGGTGCTATTTATCTAAAGCGAACGCTTGAACAAGGGAGTTTAAGCGTTCCTCCAACTTGGCCAAGCGCAGTGAATTGCAGAAATCGCGAACAACGAGAACGGCAATCACATACAAAAACACTAAGTTTGAAGGCGAAACAAAACCAAATAGCTCCGAACAAGCGACTGCTATTTCAGGAAAAATGCCTAGCATCACAAAGCTCAAGCTAAACAACAGCCAAAAAAGCGAATCCAGAACTTGCATCTGGGACTTCTTAAGCTTTCGGACTACAAATAACAAAACAACAGCAGCGCTAACAATTAGCAACACGCGAAGTGATATAGACATAACCATCACCTAAACCACTGAACAATAAGAAGCGTTACGAATACCCGGAGCATATACTGCATAGATTTAACCGGATTTAAATAGCTCTCTCCACCTTGACGTTCACGCATTGAAACCTGAACTTCGGAAACCGAGTATCCTTGTTTTAAAAACAAAGCAAGTGACTCTGGCTCGGGATTAAGAGTGTTGTCGTAATAATATCTTTCGAGTACAGGGCGACTAAACAGCCTGAAGCCAGATGTGGGATCACTAATGCGATGACCGGTCAACATCTTAATCAAGACGGTAATCATGCGTGAACCAACCATGCGCATCGATTTATCTTTGCGAACAGTCAGAAACCTAGAACCGATAACAATGTCGGAACCAGTATTTACCGCTTTCTCAACAAGAGCAGCCAAATACTCTGGGCGATGTTGCCCGTCGGCATCAAACTGGATCATATAGTCGTATCCATGATCAACGGCATATCGAGCCGCTGTCTGAAAACCAACTGTAAGGCCACAGTTGATAGGCATCGTGATGACATTACAACCCAACAAATCACATATTTCAGCCGTTCGGTCGCGGGAACCATCATTGACGATAATGAAATCAAACTCTGGAGCAACCGAACGGAGTTCTTTTACTGTGCCTTCAATGCACTCCTCTTCGTTATAAGCAGGAATCGCAATAAGCACATTCGATTTAGACGACAATCGAGCACCATTCTCTCGTGACAAAACAGTTGAACCTGAACAACCATTCAATATATCTCATGAGTAATCAAGTCATATGATAATTATATAGGCGGAGACCGCATCACACCAGACGAAGGGAAACCCATGGACACCCGCATAGTAGACACCGTTTCTTCGCCTAGCTTACATATCCCAAGCAAGAATCAAAGAGATCCCGAATAGACCCTCAAAGATGGCAGCAGAATGTCAATCCTGGTTTAAAGAACATACGTAGCAATAAAGCGCTGTCACACGAACATAATTAGAGTATTGCTAATTTCAATTGGCGAATAAACAACTAATTGAAATTAGCAATACTCTGTTAATTCGCTTCAAGCCGAATTTTTACAGCAGAGAGCGATAGATAGAGAGACCTGGAAACATGAACACTAATTAATAGCCGTAGCTCGGTTCACCAACCCTCTAGAACAGATTGGCCCCAAGGTTGTAGCAAGGCCTACCATAATTAGAACTCTGAATTACTTGATGAAATCGAGTGAAATTACAGGCGTTAAATAATTACTAATAAAAAGGGTATAAGGGCGAACTCACCCCGCCCCTATACCAAAAACTCAAAATTATCGAAATATCAAACTAACACAGTTTGAGATACTCCCCCAGCTCTTCCTCCCAGTCGGGCATGTGGAACCCGACCGACTCGAGCCTGGACAGGTCGAGCGCGGAGTGGACCGGGCGCGGGGCGACGGGGCCGGCGGCGGTCGCGTAGTAGTCGGCGGTCGACACCGGCACGACCCTGTCGCCGTTGCCGTTGGCGGCATCGAAGACGGCGCGGGCGATATCGGCCCAGGACCTGACGGCGCCGGAGCCGGTGCAGTCGTAGGTGCCGTAGGGGGCGTGGCTGTCGAGCAGGTGGAAAATCGCCTCGGCCATGTCCTTAGTGAAGGTCAGGCGACCGTACTGGTCGTCCACCACGGTGACCTGTTCCAGCTTGTCGGCCGGGTCGGCGACCTTGTTGGACAGCATCATCATGGTCTTCACGAAGTTGTGCCCCTCGCCGATCACCAAGCTGGAACGCAGGATGTAATGCTCGGGTGCGTTGGCCACGGCGATGTCGCCAGCGGCCTTGGTCTGGCCGTACACACC
>OHUR01000536.1_pt1 | contig 13666 bp, 8 predicted proteins | sample 1579251 | NCBI WGS metagenome assembly OHUR01 (sample SAMEA3882528, study PRJEB24775) | human gut metagenome | biome: human-associated habitat; feature: intestine environment; material: feces | place: Netherlands | collected 2009/2010
GCAACATTGTTTTTGTTGCCGATTCCAACCTTTCAACGCTTGCAGATTTCCGCTATAAAAGAAAATATGCCGCAAAAAAAGGCGAAAACGGCAGGGGCGGCAGATGCCGTGGTAAAAATGCCGAAGACCTCATCATCCGTGTTCCTGTCGGAACTGTTGTAAAAGAGGAGAACAGCGGAAGAATCCTTGCCGATGTTTCGGGTGATGAACCTTATATCGTTGCAAAAGGCGGCAAGGGCGGTTGGGGCAATCCGCACTTTGCAACCCCTGTCCGTCAGGTTCCCCGTTTTGCAAAACCCGGACTTCCGGGTGAAGAGTTTGATGTTGTCCTTGAACTCAAGCTTCTCGCAGATGTCGGTCTTGTAGGCTTCCCGAATGTCGGAAAAAGTACCCTTGTTTCCGTGGTTTCACAGGCAAAGCCTGAGATTGCGAACTATCACTTCACAACGATAACACCCGTTCTCGGAGTTGTGTCAATGGGTGAGGGTTCGTCATTTGTTATGGCTGACATTCCCGGACTTATCGAAGGCGCATGGCAGGGTACAGGTCTTGGACATCAGTTCCTCCGCCATGTTGAGCGTTGCCGTATGCTCGTTCACATTGTCGATGTTTCGGGCAGTGAGGGCAGAGATCCCAAGGAAGATTTCATAACAATCAACAATGAGCTTGCAAAGTTCAATCCCGAGCTTGCAGAGCGTCCGATGGTTGTTGCAGGCAACAAGTGCGATATGGCAACCGATGAGCAGATTGCGGATTTTAAAAAGTTTGTTGAAGATCAGGGTTACGATTTCTTCCCGATTATGGCGGCAATCCGCTATGATGTTGACCCGCTCCTCAAAAGGATTCAGGAAATGCTTTCAAAGCTTCCCCCAATCACTCATTATGAGGCAGAGCCTGCTCCGATTGTGACCGTTGAAGATTTTGACGATCATTCTGTTATAATAAAGAATGTCAACGGAATCTATACCGTTGAGGCTGACTGGCTGTTGCAGGTTATGAAGGGCATCAATTTTGACGATTACGAAAGCCTTAACTACTTCCAAAAGGTTCTCATAAACGGCGGTGTAATTGACGCACTCCGCAAAAAGGGCTGTTCCGACGGCGACACTGTTTCGATTTATGAGCTTGAATTTGACTTTATGGATTGATATTGCATAATACGGAGTTAATATGGAAAACACATCTGTTCATTCATTAGCCGATGAAATTTCTCCGCTCACACTTGCCTTTGTGGGTGACGGTGTATATGACCTGCTTGTGCGTGAATACCTTGTCCGCAAGGCTAACCGCAGTGTCGGAGAACTCAATAAAATAAAGGTTTCGCTTGTAAACTGCAAAAGTCAGGCTGAATTTGCCAAAATTCTTATGCCTGTTCTCTCTGAAAAAGAACTTGCCGTTTACAAGCGAGGCAGAAATGCCGCACCGAAATGTACTCCAAAAAACGGTTCTATTGCCGATTATCACAGTGCAACGGGACTTGAAGCACTTTTCGGATACTTGCAGATTAATAAAGAATTTGACAGAATAAATCAGCTTTTTGAAATAATTATACATACTCGTTTCGGGGAGTGATTTTATGCAAACGAATTTAAAACCGAATTCCTGTCTTGCAAAGGCAGGAACACTATTTTTTGATTATCTTGTAATTTTCGCCGGAGCAGTTCTTTACGGCATATCGGTAGCAATGTTTACATCACCTAACAATGTTGCCCCGGGCGGACTTACGGGTGTTGCCACAATGCTAAACTATATGTTCTCGTTGCCGATAGGTATTATGATTTTTGTAATGAACATTCCTCTTTTCATCTGGGGATTTATCGAAAACGGAAAAGGCTTTCTGACAAGAACCCTTGTTGCAACGGCACTTGTTTCGGTTATGATTGATGTTCTTACGCCGATTTTGCCCGCATACACAGGTGACACAATCCTTGCGGCAGGCTTTGGCGGAGTTCTGAACGGTCTTGGACTCGGTCTTATCTTCTACCGAGGCGGTTCAACTGGCGGAACAGACATCATCGCCCTCAATCTTCACAAGCATTTTCCGTTCATTTCAACGGGTACAATAATTCTTGTGTCCGATATTCTCGTTCTTTTAATGGTATTCTTTGTATATCACAGCATTGAAAATGTACTTTATGCTTTGCTTGTAATTTTTATCAGCATAAAAGTAATTGATGCTGTAAGCTACGGTACTTCACGAGGCAACGGCAAATTGATGTTTGTTGTAACAGACAACTACAAAGAGGTTAGTATGGACATTATGAAGAACCTCAAGCGAGGTGTCACATATCTTGACGGCGAGGGCGCATACAGTGGTAAAGAAAAAAAGGTTATTATGTGTGCAGTCCGTCCGCAGGAAGTTTACAAAATCACTTCGGGAATCAAAAATGTTGACCCAAATGCCTTTATTATTGTAACAACAGCAGGTGCAATAAAGGGCAGAGGCTTTGTCAAAATAGATAACAACTGAAAAAGGCTCAATGTCAATAGTTGGGGTAACCCGAAAAAACAGAATATATGAGAATTACAAGTGGCAGCGAGTACTGGCTTGCTATTGATAACCTTATGAGCGGTAAAACTCTTGTAAACCTCAATGGACTGTAAAAACAGCCCTGCAAAAACAAAAAGGCACATAACCGAAAACAGTGACGGTTATGTGCCTTTTTGCGGTTTATTTATCCTTATTGTTGCTGAATTATTTCTTAATCCAAAACCCATATGGGGTTTATTTTTTAACAAAAAAACATCAGCATACCTGAAATATACCGCAAAATAATTGCTTTTTAAGAATAATGAAAATGCACGATATATTGACAAAATCTACAAAAAACATACCGTAACTTGTGCATAACATAAAACCCTGTTGTGAAAACGGCAAAACTGAATGTAAAAATAAATATAAAACTATCACATTAAACAAATACAAAAAAATGTTGTAATTTTATTGAAAAAATCTCTGTCAAATGGTATAATCAACTATAAAGAATATGGGTTAGTGTTCTCATTTTGACTGAAACAGGTTAAGGATACAATTTTCGGCTGAATTCTCGTTGCTTTTTTGTAAATTAACTTCAAAATCCCGTGGCTTTGCCGATTATGTTTCACCGTTGGTCAGGCGGTAAAGGTCGAACCCGAACCTAACCAAAACCAAAATATTCGGTTATGGAGGTAATATTTATGAAAACAAAAATTTCTCATTTAGGCAGAAGCACTGTCTCCGTCATCCTTGCGGTAATGATGCTCCTGTCTACAATGCTTATCGGTACTGTTTCAACAGTAAATGCGGCAAGTACACTTCAACCAACTACTGGTGTAGTTGCTGACGGATATTATCGTATTTTTGTTACAGATAACTACAAAACAAATACCACACATAAACTGTTCTGGTGGGGAAGTAGTAAAGAGAATCCGGCAAATTGGGAAAGCAGTAAATCAATGAATAAACTTGATGGACATAATGAGAATTCACAAGATGTCTATTGGTATGATATTCCATCAGATATTACTGCTTTTATCATTAGACCATCTGGTAGCAAACAGTCTGTTGACTTGACTGTTTCAGATGCAGATTTGAAATTCTCTAATGGTGCTGGTTATTACATTTCCGGTGAAAGTAATAATAAGTATGAATATGCTTACTGGGATGCTAGCAGTCTTCTTCCACAGGAAACTAAGCCAGATGTAGCTGATAGTGTAGCTCTCACAGCTAGCCCTACATCTGTAAAAGTCGGAAATTCCGTTACTCTTACACCTACAGTAAGTAGTCCAAAATCAGATAATCTTACTTATACTTATAATAAGATATCTGGTGGCACAGCAACTGAAGTAAAGAATGCTGACAATTCTCTTACTGTAACCCCGACTGCAGCCGGCACATATGAGTACACAGTTACCGTTTCTGCTAACGGTTATTCTGATGTAACCAGTGCTAAGGTTACAATCACAGCTTCTTACACAGCTACTCAGCAAGCGTATGTTGATCTTGAAAACTATGTAAACTCTGTAAAGGATACAAATGCCGGCAGTTATACAGATGATTCATTTGCAGATTTCTCTACAGCACTTAAATCCGCACAGGCTTTCCTCACAGGACTTCCTAATGCTGATGCCACTAATACAGATGATTACACAACTGCATTAAACAATTTGAAAGTTGCATACAATAACCTCAAGTCAAATAAGCAGTATTATATCTTAGGTCATACGGCTATTACAGGTGGCAGTGCTGATACTTCAGGTGAAACTTCACATAATAATGGTGTCCCTATGAAGGACAACGGTAACGGTGATTATACCTATACCTTTAGTTCGCCTGATATTAAAAGTGGCAATGATGCTTTTTGTTTTATCGATAATAACGATAAAACATATAAAACCGATAACGATCAATCTATTAATATTACAGATTCAAAGTATACTGCAGAGAACCCGTATACTGTAGAAATTTCATCGGCAACTAAGGGTCTGTACTATATTGGTAATCCTACTACAAGTAAGCGTTATACCATTCATCTCAATACAGCAACTGACGGTAAGATAAAGGTTTGGGTTGAAGAACCTCCTCTTCCTTACGGTTTACAGGGTGCAGTATATGCTTCGCAAAGTGATTCTAATCCCATAGGTTGGTCTAATTATTCCGAGGCTATGAGTTTTAATGCTGATAACAATTATACTTTGAAATTTTATGCTAAAAATACAAATTCAAACGCAAATCAGTTTCGACTTATTGATTCTGCCCAAAACATTTATGGTTCGGATAACTCGAGTGGTTTAAAAGTTGATCTAAATACAAACTATACCACAACAAAATCAAGCGGAAATACATATTATGTTGATTATAGTGACAAGCCGTACACTATCAGATTAACAAATCCGGGCAAAAACCCTCCTCAATTTGTTGTTACACAGGGTACACAGTATAGTGTTTCTGTAGCTCCTAACATTGAAAACGGTACAATTTCTGTTGACAACAATAAGCCATATGAGGGTGATACTGTAACCGTAACAGCAACGCCTGATTCGGGTTATGTTCTTGAAACAGTAAAATTCAACGACAAATCTGCTAATGTTGTTGGTAATACGGCTACATTTACAATGCCTAATGCAGATGTGACGGTTACTGCTACATTTAGAACAGCGAAGGAATATAAAGTTACAATCGCAAACAATATAACAAACGGTACCGTTACAGCAAACGGAAGTTCAAAGGCAATAACTGTGACAGAAGGTACTCCGGTAAATCTCGTTGCAGATCCTGCTTCTTCTTATTCTTTCAGTTCTTGGTCAATCACTCCAGCGGATGGCTATACTGTTGACGGTTCTATGACATCAGCTACAGCAACTATTTATCCGACTGCTGATATTACGGTTTCTGCTTCCTTTGCACAGGGTACTGCGTCTGCGGATCATTTCCTTGCTTGGGGAGAAGGTGAAAAAATAGAAGATTGGACAGATGGTGCCAAGACTTATTCTTCAACAGACGGAAATGGCAAAAAAATATATACAGCAGACCTTAATCCATCGCTTTTTAAGGAAAATACTTGGTATCGTTTTGCTGTGACTAAAAAAATTCCTTCATCAAACGATCGGTTAAACTCGGGTGACTTACACTACAATTATAATGGTTTTACTGTAAACGGTTATTCAAATGGTCATGAAGAGGATAATGTAAAAACCGAACCAAGAGAATACGGCGGTAACTATTACGGTATGTTCCGGTATAGCGGTGAACTTGTATCCTTATCAATTTCTTATAATGAGGGAACTAAGAACTATCAGGTTACTCCGGTCGTAAAAGTTCATAACGGAGCAAAGCTTTATGCTAAGAACGGTTCATGCAGAACGGATAAACAGTATGCCAATGATATGCATACTAAAGGAATTACAACCATTTCTTATGATAAGACTAAATATGATGTTGATGTTGACACCAAATCTTCTTCATCGTGGCAAATTGCTTACCTTTCAGAAGATAATATAAAGGACGAGGTTAAGCTCACTATTACTACAACAGTGACTGATCAGGAATATTATCTTGCAGGTTGGTGTGTTGACGGTGAAACATATCTTCCAAAGACAACCAATACGGAGAGCAACGAATATTCATTCGACTATTATGTTAAGTCTACTACAAACCTGAAGGATACAATTGAGGTTACTCCTGTTTACTTCTACAAAACATCTGCTGATACAGAAACCGTAAGATTTTATGTTACGGGCTTTGATGATACCGTTAAGAAGGATTGGGGTAATACAATTGCCGTTTATCCGTATTACAGCGGCGGTACCGGTGATGTATTTTCCAATTATCCGGGTCAGCCAATGCTTGTGAGCGGAGGTCGTTGCTATGTTGATTTGCCGATTAAATATAACGGTGGTACTATAGCCGGCGTTACACTTAACAACTATTTTTATGATGATGTTCATAATGGTTTAGTGTCTTCTTTGGGCAATAGACAGACATATGACTACAACGACTTTTTAAAGATTTATGAACAAAAAATCAGCGGTTCAACTGAAAGAAAGTCGCAGGAGATTATTTTCTCCTTTAAGTATGTACCTTCCGGCAAATCAGGTTACAACAATTTCGGTGATGCTTCAACCGGTAAGGGTACTAAGACATATCCTGAGACCATTTCAGCCGAAGCTATGGAAGCAACATATAAAAATGGTTGGGAAGATCTTACCGACTTCTATGGCAACAAGGTTGACCTTTATAATAAAAAAGTTGACGCTTCTTCCGTTGACGGAAAGAAAAATCCTTGGAGAGTAATCTCTAACGGTTATGAACAGACATATTTTGGTTACTACGCAACTCGTTGGGCGGTTTATAAGCCGGATGCTGACACAGGCAATGTAACAAGCTATTCACTTGTTGATGTAATTTCTTCATCATCGCTTCTCTATAACAAATATGAAGATATTCTTGCCGATAAAAAAACATATTCTGCTGGCGATACTTCTTTGAGCGCAAGTTCAGATGCCGAGGCGTATAAGGCGTTTACGGATGCCGGCGCTGACGGTGTTCCTGTTAAGATTACATATGAACAGACCAATGAGAGGGACAACTCTATCGAAGGCAAACCTAATATGAATCAAAATGCGTTCAGAAACGACGGTCGTTGGTATTATTCGGAAGATAACCTCAATGTTACTGCTCATACGGTAATTGAATATGCTAACACTTTGGATGATTTCAGCGGTACGCTCGGCACCAACTTCTTCCGTGACTATTATCAGAAAGGTGAAGTTGATTATACAAAGGATGGTTATGACAGCAGCATATACACGGGTCTGATAACCAAAACAAGTGCTTATTTTACCAATGATGAATACTATAAAAAAACCGAAGCAAAAGGTCAGACAGGTACAGGTAATACTTTTGATATTATTGCTAATACCGACCATGCATCGCAGTACATATTTGTCGGTTGGTATCTTTTGAGTGAAGGTAAATATTCACCTCTTACATCTACTGTTGAGAACATCGTTTCTGTTCCACAGGACAACAACGATGTTTATGTTGCAAGATTTATTAAGGCTCCGTCAGGCTCACTTACAATTTCTCATAAGCTTCATCCCGATACGACAGGACTCGGTAAGTGTTATGTGTCAGTTGATGTTCTTGACAGTGCAGGTAAAGTAATTCATTCTTATGACGAAACCACAAGTGATATTACTGTTTCCAATGCCTATATTACATATAATCAGGGCAATAAGATTAAAATTACTTTGAGAACAGTACCCGGTGAGGCTAGTACATTTACTGATTTCTATTCCTATTCATCCGAATTTGCTAAGCTGGTGAATACAGCAGAAGGTGTAGTGCCTGCTGTTGCCGTAACAAAAAATCCAGCTGACGGTACCTACAAAGCTGAAATTTCATTTAATGTTGACGACTATTTGTTTGATAATGATTCAGCTGATCACCCGCAAAAAATTAAGGTATTGAACTACTTCTCACAGCTTTCGCTTGGTAGTGTTAAGTATGAGATTAAATATACATTTGATACTCGTTTGTACGGTCCAAAGGTGTATAAGGTATCCGATGTATTAACTAAGGAAGATATTGAAAAATATGGCTGTTCTGAAAAACAACTCAGTGAATCATTTGTAATGGCAAAAGCTCCGTTTGAATCCAATTTTAAACAGAATATCACATGGGATTCTAATAAAATTACATTTGGTTCTAAAGCCGACGGAACTTTAACTGCTGATATTACGGCTACACAGGTTGATGACAGAAATGTTACTGCTACATTCTATGTTGACTCGGATTCTCCTACTGAAAATATTACAACAATTTTTGGTAACAGATTCTTTAAAGACGGTTCATATATTTCAGCCAATTCTGCAGGCACGACATACAATGTTGAAGGTTTGCCGGTGGCATATAAAGGTACAAGTGGTGACTTTAGTTTCTGGTATGTAATGACAAAGAATAAAGAGTTTGTAACTAAAGCATACGGTCAGAATTTTGCTTATACCGGTTATGACAACTATATTGTAGTTGCTGTTTATGGTGTTGGCGGTACTCATAAAGATGAGTCAACAGTTTCGTCAATTAACTTCTTACAGTACTCTCGTAACCATTGGAATGATACGGTATCAGGTGAAAATGGTACCGGTTCTTACAGCTCGGCAAATACAGAATACGATCGTTTGTATGCTGACTTTAACCTTATGTTTAATCATAATGGCTTCCTGTTGAATAAATACTCCGGTACTCCTAACATTAAAGTCGGATACGCTATGGTTGTCGGCAGTAAAACAGACGGTAACTATACCGTTGATCAAGAAGAACTTAAAACTGCAATTTTAAGTAACGCAACAGACGGCGGTACTGTAGAACATCAATCAACATCTGTAACCGCTAAACAGGCTGTTAAAGTAACAAATTCCGATAATGATGATGTTAAGAAAAATGTTATTGTAAATTCAATCCGTATAGCAGATCTTGACAACAAGAACAGAATTACATCTTACTACGGATTTAAGAATTCTGTGGCTAACCAGTCATATTATGTTAAGGTGTATTCTTATGTAATTGTTGATAACAAGGTTACTCTTTCAGAAACACCTGTAGTTATTAACCTGAATGATATCGGTAATAAGACTTATGTACCTCAGCAATGATTAGAAAGGGAAAGTTTATGAAAAAAAATTATGAAACACCCGTTATTGATCTCGTAAGATTTGATTTTGAAACTTTGCTTACTGATTATATTCATCCGAGTAATCCGGAAGATTTTAAATCAGACGGTAATGATGGCAACGATGAAGATATGGGTGCTTAAGTAAAATTTGTGCAGAGCAGTGTTTTATATACTGCTCTGCCCGCTTTCAGGTGATTATTATGATTAAATTCAAAAAGACATTTTTATGCTTTTCTGTGGTTGCTTTAATTGTGTTAACCGCTGTGCAACAATGCTTTGCCGCAACATACCTTACATCGGACGGCTTTTACTATCTTCCGGATGATAAATATAATGCTACTGTTTACGGTTGTAATGACAACAAAACAGAGCTTGTTTTTCCCGATAGATTAGATAATTATAATGTCAGGTCAATAGCTGATTATTCATTTATAAATAACGGGAATATCACATCTATTGATTTTACAAATGCAAAATATCTTCGCTCCGTTGGTTATTTATCATTTTCAGGTTGTTCAAATGTCAAATCAATTGTTTTACCATACTGGATTAATTCCTTCGATTTTGGCTCTTTTCAAAATTGTACGGCATTGACTCAAATTGGATTGTATGCAAGAGTAAATAAAATTACAGAACAGTGTTTTTATGGTTGTTCTTCGCTGACTTGTATTGATCTTCCCGATTCCGTAAAATCAATTGAAAGATTTGCTTTTGGAAGCTGTACATCATTATCTGAGGTGTATATTCCTACATCCGTGACTTCTATTGCTTCTAACGCTTTCAGAAACTCTCCGAATGTAACAATCAAGGGCAGTTACGGTTCTTATGCAGAAGAATACGCAAAGGCTAACAATATTCCGTTTAACGGCATTTCTAACTATAAAATTGGCGATGTAAATATGGATGGCAAGATTGATATTTCTGACGCAACCCTTGTGCAGAAGTATGTTGTCGGTATTGTTGAACTTTCGGCAGAACAAAAACATCTTGCCGATTATAACAGTGACAGCAACATCACAGTAGTTGATGCAACCCAAATTCAGAAGTTTATCGTTCATTTAAACTAACCAATAAAAAACAGGCTCACTTTTTGTGAGTCTGTTTTATTTCGGAGGACGCTTTGCCAAAATACTTAATAGCTGATTTTATCGTTGAAATTGAACCAAAATTTGATTACTTAAAAAAATTGTGCGAACCGTTTTTGTATGAAGGGGAGAGAAGTGCAGATTTTTCTGCCATACCGTCAGCCTCATACTTAAATTCCCTGTTGAGCCGTATGGTTGAAGGTTCAACCATTGATGAAGCCGAAGAATTTGCAGCGGCGTCAATTTTTAACCGCAAAATAATTCACCGTGGCGCTATGCTTGTGCATTCCTCGGCACTCGTTTTTGACGGAAAAGCGTATTTGTTTTCCGCCGATTCAGGTGTCGGCAAATCTACTCATACAAAGATGTGGTTGAAAAGATTCGGCTCAAAAGCTCATATTCTCAATGACGATAAGCCTGTTGTGAAAATTAAAAACGAAGTCCCGCTATGCTGCGGAACTCCGTTTGACGGCGGAAGCGGAATTGCTAACAACGAAATCGTTCCCATAGGCGCTATAATATTCATTGAACGATCAGATACTAATTTTGTTACAGTCCCCGACACAAAGGAGATTGTACAAAGGCTCTACAAATCAACTGTCAAATTTGTGAATAAGTCAGACGGAATCTCTTTGCTCTCAAATCTCGATAATCTTATTCGGCATACAAAATTTTATGTACTGCATTGCAATACAGATGATTCTGCCGTTGATGTTGCCTATAACAATATAATTAAAAACTGCAAATAAAAGACGGTCTGTTCTCGCAGACCGTCTTGTTATATGTATAAAATTGATTACTTGATTTCCTTAATCCAGCCTTCGGGAGCTTCGATTCTGCCCATCTGAATACCTGTAAGTGTATCGTAAAGCTTCTTTGTAATCGGACCCATTTCATCCATACCGCTCGGGAAACAAATTTCCTTGCCGTGGTCGTTAATTTTGCCGACAGGTGAGATTACGGCAGCTGTACCGCAAAGACCGCATTCTGCAAAGTCCTTAACTTCATCAAAGTAAACTTCTCTTTCTTCAACCTCAAGACCAAGATAATGCTCAGCAACATACATAAGTGAACGGCGGGTAATTGAGGGGAGAATGCTGTTAGACTTTGGAGTAACAACCTTGTTGTCCTTTGTTACAAAAATAAAGTTAGCGCCGCCTGTTTCTTCAACCTTAGTTCTTGTAGCTGCGTCAAGATACATATTTTCGTCAAAGCCCTCTGCATGAGCGGTAACAATAGCGTGAAGGCTCATTGCATAGTTAAGTCCTGCCTTGATGTGACCTGTGCCGTGAGGAGCAGCTCTGTCAAAGTCTGAAACCTTAATTGTAATAGGCTTTGCACCGCCCTTGAAGTATGGACCAACAGGAGTAGTAAATACTCTGAACTGATATTCTGCCGACGGCTTAACACCGATTACAGGACCGCTGCCGAACATATACGGGCGAATATAAAGTGTTGCGCCTGTGCCGTACGGAGGAACATAATCGGCATTTGCCTTAACAACATTGCAAACAGCCTCAACAAACTTTTCTTTTGGAAATACAGGCATCTCAAGACGCTTACAGCTGTCCTCCATTCTCTGTCCGTTAAGATCAGGTCTGAACACAACAATTCTGCCGTCACAGGTAGTGTACGCTTTCATACCCTCAAAGCAAGTCTGAGCATACTGCAAAACGCCTGCACATTCGCTGATAGTAATTGTGGTGTCGGCAGTCATATTGCCGTTGTCCCACTTACCGTCTTTATAATTAGCTACGAATCTTTCACCGATGGGCATATAACCGAAGCCGATGTTTGCCCAGTCAATATTCTGCTTTTCCATCATAAATACTTCCTTTCAATTTAAGAAAAACCTCATTGGTTATGTACATATTTTAGCACTTTAACACGCAACTTGTCAATGTTATAACAGCATATTTCACCGTTTTTATGATAATTTATACGCTTTTTAATGTATAATATGAATTTTACTGCATAAGAAACTTTCATTTTTTCGATATTATCTTTTAAAGGGCAAAAACAAACAACAATGTTCTTCTACAGAATAAAAAAATTGCTGTTGGGATATATACTTAATTTAATAAGTTACATGGGTGATTTTATGGCTGAAGTTGTAAAAATAGTATTGACGGGAGGACCTTGCGGTGGCAAGACTTCCGCATTAAAATATATCAGCGGAGAACTTAAAAAGCTTAATATTCCGACAATTACAATCAGCGAGTCTGCAAGCAGGCTTTTAGGCGCAGGCAAAACCCCCGAAAATATGGGTTCATACGAATTTCACAGAGAGCTGTTTGAAATGCAGCTTGCCGAAGAGAATGAAAAAACGCAGCTTGCAAAGGAAATGAATTGTGAAAAAGCGGTGTTGCTTTTTGACAGAGGCTTGCTCGACAGCAGAGCATATGTTACGGAAGATGAGTTTGCAAAGTATGCAGGTATCCACAATTTGAATGAAGATGTAATACGAAATTCTTATGACGCAGTATTTCATCTTGTGACTTCCGCAGACGGTGCAGAAGAGTATTACGGAAAAGAAACTAATATTTTTCGCAGGGAAGAAAGTCTTGAAAAAGCAAGAGAAGTTGACACAGATGTTATGGCTGTGTGGACAGGCACACCGCATTTGCGTGTTATCGACAACTCAACCGACTTTGATACAAAGCTGAAAAGACTTCTCAAGGAGGTTGTCGCTTTTCTCGGTATTCCGAAGCCGCTTGAAATTGAAAGAAAGTTTTTGATTGAATATCCTGATATTGAATTTTTGAACAGCATAAAAACCTGTCGCAGAATTCCTATTACACAGGCATACCTCACTACTCCCGAGGAAGGATATTTCAGAATCCGCAGAAGGGGAGATGGTGACAAGGCTGTATATATCAAAACCGTAAAAATCAAGATATCGGATATTAAGCGGATTGAAATTGAAAATTATATTTCAAAAGAACAATACGACTCATACCTTGCGCAAAGACAGTATGTTACGGGCATCATCAGTAAAGACAGATATTGCATTGTCGATAACAACACATACTATGAACTTGATGTTTATCCGTTCTGGAGTGACAGGGCTACAATTGAAATTGAATTGCTCAGCGAAAATCAGCCGTATCAGCTTCCTTCATTTGTTAAGCTTGTCAGAGAAGTTACCTCAGAGCCGAATTACAGGAATCTTGCGCTTGCTCAGAAATACGGAAAGCCTTAATTTTTTCGACATATAAGTTTGTGAAATAAATTTGAAAAATTTTGAAAAAAGTGTTGACAAATTAGCGTAATATGGGTATAATATAAAGGCTGACTGATGAGGTCAGCAACTTAATGCGCCAATAGCTCAGCTGGATAGAGCAACTGCCTTCTAAGCAGTAGGTCAGGGGTTCGAGTCCCTTTTGGCGCGCCACTTATGGTGGGATTAGCGTAGTTGGTTAACGC
>OHUR01000547.1_pt1 | contig 13448 bp, 5 predicted proteins | sample 1579251 | NCBI WGS metagenome assembly OHUR01 (sample SAMEA3882528, study PRJEB24775) | human gut metagenome | biome: human-associated habitat; feature: intestine environment; material: feces | place: Netherlands | collected 2009/2010
CCTTTTTCCAGACTTCCCCGACGACCTGTTCCAGGACGGGGAGTTCCTTCTCAATGGCTTCGTTGTCCCTCGTGTATTTCTCTATCAGGCGGGGGATGCTGTCGAAGGCGTTGATGAAGTTCTGGCAGGCGGTTTTCGGATCGACCGCCAAGCGGCCGTTGTTATAGTTGTAGAGGAAGTTGCCTTCACCTCGCACGAAGAAACGGTTCTCGCAGAAGTCCAGACCGTCCTTGACGGTGGTGTCGGTCTTGACAACGATGTCGAAGCCATAGAGCGAGCCGATGACCTTCGGCTGGCCGTGCGTGCGTTCCCTGTCCTCTATCTCGTGGAGCTTGGCGGCAATCACTTTCGGATCATCGCCTGCCACGCCGTCAATCTTCAATGGGTTGAGCCTGTTGCCCTCCTTGTCGTACTGCATACGGCTCTCGATGGCGGCCTTGTCCTTCCTGACGCGGGCGATAATGTCATCGTTGCTTGTCCGGTTCGCCAGGAAAGTTTCCAGTTTGATGCGTGATTCTCCCTTGCCACGCTGGAAGGCTTTGCGCTCGCCTTCCATGCCGGCAATCCGTTTCTCCAACCGTGCCTTGTCGAGCAGATCGGTATTTCCGGAGAGCACCGCCACGTATTCGGAGAAGGGTATGCCTCCCTTCTCGTCCATGCCTCCCTCGTCGATGGTACGGCAGCCCATGTTGTTCTGCTTGAGCTGGGTGATGAAAAGCTGCTTGTTGTAGAGCAGGTTGAACTTGTAGCTGTCAAGCGACTTCTCCACGGCGTAGATTATTACGTCCACCTTGTTGTCCGCATAGAGTTTGGCCACCTCGTTTCCCTTGCGGATGCCCCGGCCGTCCCGCTGCTGCAAGTCCGAAGGCCGATCGGGTAGGTCAAGGGCATTACTGCCCTCTTCCCCCCTCAGAACCGTACGTGAGGGTTTCCCCTCATACGGCTCAAGCTTTTCAAAGTCTCTGTTCGTGTGCAGAGACCGGCTCATACTACTTCTTGTTTCCATTGGATTTACGGGATAATTTGAAACATTCATCATGAACCAACAGATTGCATTTCCGTCCGTCTTGGACGGTTGGCATTACATTCCATGCTTTATGCGTATCAATCGGTTCACCACATATCGGACACTTCCGCCCTTGCTTTTCCCATAGGTAAAGCAGGGATTTACGTCCTTTCAGCGTCACAAGCATCTTTGACTTCATTCTTTTATTGAAGTACAGGCGGCAGTCTGCGTCAAACGGATTCATGTCCCCCTTTATCTGCGTATATTGCAGAAAAGGAAACGAAGATGCCAGTTTCAACAAGGTAAGTTGGTCTTCTTTGCCGTTTGATTTCTTGAACTTAGCCGCAAAAGTCCAGCTGTTCCCTCGGATATTGTGCCAATAGCGGTCTTTTATCCACTGTTTCCCTTTCTTGGAATGACGGCGTTTAGCCCATTGCCACAAGGCGAGAAATATCTGATGGTCGATTCTGTGAAAAGAATCACGTGTCGCCCCATGCTGATAATATGCTCCCCATCCTCGAATTTTAGCATTCAACATCCTGATTAATGATTCCTGCTTGCAACCCTTATGACCTTTTGTCACCTTACGGATATTTTCCATAAAGCGTTTTTCGGCTTTCTTGGTCGGCTTGGTCAATATTTCATTGCCGTATTTGCGGATATTGAAACCGAGAAAATCGAAACCGTCACGGATATTGGTTATCACCGTCTTTTCTTCTGATAAGGTCAAACCTCTTTCAGACATAAAGTCGGCTACCAATGGCTTGATTTCCTTTTCAAGTGTTTCACGGTTCTCGCAGGTAATTATAAAGTCATCAGCGTAGCGGACAAGGTTCACCATTGGCGAATATAACTTGCCTTTGATTCTAACTCGTTTATATTTCTCTGCAAGGACTTTCTGCAATCCGTCCAACGTCATATTGGCGAGCGTAGGAGAGATAATACCACCTTGTGGCGTACCTTCCTCAGTCGGGAACATCTGTTTGTTGAAGATATAGCCGCATTTCAACCATTTTCGGAGTATTGCCTTGTCCATAGGGATGTTGGCAAGCAGCCATTCATGGCTGATATGGTCGAAGCACCCCTTTATGTCACCCTCCAGAATCCATTCGGGAGAATAGCCTTTTCGGAGAATGTTATGGCATTGCATTACCGCGTCCATACAGCGGCGTTCCTTGCGGAAACCGTATGAACGTGAGTCGGCTGTTGTTTCCGACACTGGTTCTAATGCCATAAGGTAGAGTGCTTGCATGGCTCTGTCTTTCATTGTCGGTATTCCCAACGGTCGCAGTTTGCCATTACTCTTTTTGATGTGGACTCTTCTCAATGGCTTCGGCTGGTAGCCTCTGCGTTTGAGTTCGCTTATCGCTTGTGTTTTTGCTTCGGGTTTCTCCCATGTTTCCATGTCCACTCCGGGGGTGTTGCCACCTCCGTTAGAAGTAACTCTCTTTACGGCTAAGGCTTTTGCGTAAAAAGAGTGGGTCAGCGTCCACTGCAAGGCTTTCACCTTGTTGTATCTGCCTTCCTTCTGAGCCTTTACAATTCGTGCTTGTAGCTTTCTGACAGCCAACTCCGCTTTAGTCCAGTCTATTCTGTCCCAAAGTGTTTGCTGATTGTCAGCAGGCGCACACGATGTCTTGTTTTCGTTCATTTGCTTTCCTCCTTTTGAAAGTTCTAAAAGTTAATTGTAAAGAATCACCATTTGACAACATTCGGTTTGATTGCCTACCTAATGTCGTCACAGAAGTCTGCCCACTTTCGTGTCGGATGATGTCGCCCACATCAGCCCGTGATGTCGGTTCAATCCGTATCCGCTCCATTACAGAACGGCATTCGCTTTTTCTGTTATCTTATACCTGCACACCATTCGGCTTTCATTGCTGTCAGCTTACCTGTCATTTTTACATGACAGGAGATATACAGGCTTACCATGTTCCACATAGATAACTAACGGATAGGTTAGGTTCTGTCTCATCCTCCGGCGGTGCTTATATCCGTGTAATCCTACCATGGAGAGGATTAACCGACCGCTTCCCTTTTGGGTAGAGTGTGCCAGTATCTTACACTCTTTCGTGACATTACGAAGTTTACTAACAGTTCGCTTGCGCTAACCATACTATCCAGCCTCGCCACTCTACGGTATGATACTAACCGTACTTGACTTCCCCTCACGGTTCTGTCTTGTCTTGCGAAAGTGTACTTCGTCCCGACCGCTTAATACAACATTAAGGTGCATCGGTCGGTAGGCTACCGCTGACGGAACAGCGGGTTAAAGCTGATACCCGTAAGTATCATTCCAACAATTATCTATGCGACTTCATGTCGCACCCACGGTGCGTCGAGGTGATGGATGGCGACACACCGCTTCTGGGCGTTGACTCCCGTGCCCAGCATTTCAGTAGAGCCGAAGAGAACACGTATCTTTCCCTCGTTCATCGCCTCGATCATCGCCTTGCGTTTCTTCTCGGTCTTGGCTTCCTGAATGAAACGTATCTGGTCTTCGGGGATGCCGTGATCCTCCACCAACTTGCGCTTGATCTCGCTGTACGGATTCCACTGGTCGGGCTTGTAAGTTCCCAAGTCCGAAAAGACGAACTGCGTCCCTTTGTGCCCGGCGTATTTATTGTAATACTTCGCAATCATATCGGCGCAATGGGTGGCCTTGTTGTCCTTGTCGTCGCCATAGGACAGCGGATCGATGAGCCGCATGTCGAGCGACATCTTTCGGGCGTAGTCGGTGGCGATGAGCATCTTCGCCTTCTCCTCCCTCTCGTTCAGTGGCGGGCGGCCCAGTACGGTGGCATTGCCGGTCTTGGCGAACTCGATGAGCTTCTGTATGAACTCCCTCTGGTCGGGCGTCGGGGGGATGTTGTGCAGTATCTCGTTCTTCTCCGGCCGGTCGATGCCGATGTCGGCTGCGGTACGGAAGTCGGTAATTTCAGAATAGAACGAGGCAAGTTCCGGAACCTTGATAAAGTAACGGAAACGCTCTTTCTGCACCACCTCGTTGGTGACGGAGAACTCGTAATCGACGGACTTTCGGGCAAATACCGCCGCCCATGCGTCAAAGGAGTTGATCCCCTGACGCTCCAACTCCCTGGGACGCAGGTACTTGAAGAGCAGGTACAGTTCGGTCAGCGAGTTGGAAATAGTGGTTCCCGACAGGAAGGTGGCTCCCAAATCCTTGCCGGTGCGCTGCTGGATGGTACGCAGGGCGAACAGCATGTTGAGCGCACGTTGGCTGCCCTCGCTGTTTCCCAGCCCCGCCACACGGTCGTGCCGGGTGGTGAACATCAGGTTCTTGAACCGGTGCGATTCATCGACAAAGAGGTGGTCGATGCCCATGCGCTTGAAGTCCGCCACGTCGTCCTTGCGGGTCTCGATCTCGTGGAGCAGCTCTTTCAGTCTGGCCTCAAGGTTCATCTTACGCTTCTCCATGCCCTTGATCTGTGCGTTGCTTACTTCCGCACCCTGCTGGTAGAGGACTTCGAGATTCTCTTCCACGCTGTCCAGCTCCTGTTGCAGGATGTCACGCTGGATTTCGGGGGACTGTGGTATCATGCCGAACTGCTCGTGCGAGAGGATGATGGCATCCCAGTCGTTGTTCTTCATCTGATGGAAGATCTCGACACGGCGTTCCGGCGTGAAGTCCTCCTTGCCGGGATAGAGGACTTTGGCGTTGGGGTAGGCGGTGGCGAAAGTCTGTGCGATCTCGTGAATATTCGCCTTCAGGCCGGTGATAAGGGGCTTGTTCGCCAGTCCCAGACGTTTCATCTCGTAGGCGGCACAGCACATGATGAGCGTCTTGCCGCCGCCCACCTCGTGATCGGCGATCCCCCCTCCGTTCTGCTTGAGCATCCAGATGCAGTCCTTCTGGCTGGGGTACAGGTCGGGAATGCCCAAGCCCTTGAGGTCGAGGCCGGGAAAGCTCTGGTGCGATCCGTCGTACTTGGGACGGACGAAGCAATTGAACTTGCGGTTGTACATGTCCGCCATTTTCCGCTTGAACTCCGGTGACTGCTCCATGAGCCAGTCGGAGAAGCCGTTACGGATCTCGTCAATCTTGCTGTTGGCGAGCAAGGTGACTTCGGGATCACGTATCTTCATCTCGTTGCCCGCTTTGTCCAAGACGGTTTTGGTGATGTTGGGCGTGGTGTTGTGGATGGCATGGCGCATAAGGGCGATGCCGTTGAAGATGCGACTTTCCGAACGCACCGAATACTGGTTCATGATGCGTGGGGAGGTCATGTCGGCCCTGATGCTGTACTCGTCGCTGCTGGCGGTATAGCGGACGGACACATCTGTATCGAACAGCCATGAGGCATAGCGGCTGTAAACCGCCGCCGGTATCCAACGCTCGCCGAAATTAAAATCCAGATCCTCGAAAGGTATGGGCGTGGGAAGCGACTGCCGCAAGGCTTCGAGAGAAATACGGGTCTCGCCGTTGTCGGGATGCGACTGCAAATATTCTTCGATATGTTCGGCTTTGGCCATGACGTTGCCGGAAATGAAACGGTCGGCAATCTCGTAGTTCTTCGAGAGGGGATTGTAAAATATCCGCCCACGCAGTTCTTCCAACAGGGCGGACTGCGACTTGTCGGTCAGGGACTCCATGTACGACATGTTCACGTTGCCATACTTGTTGAGCGAGGCGGTGAGCGCCTCGTGCACGTCGTCGGTATGGGTGATCTCGTTGATGTTGTACGAAACGGGATGGTCGAAGATGTCGGCCTTGACCGCCCGGCCGTCGATGTAACGCTCCAGCGACAGTATCTCACGGTTGCCCGCATCCATGCGGAACAGGTCGATGTTCTTCTTGTCGTTCAGGTTGCCGAACTGACGGATGAAATCATCGTAAAGGGTGTTGAGCATGGTGCGCAACGCCGGATTTTCGGCATGGGTGGCGGCTTCGTTCTCGTACAGGTGATGGTAGGTGTCACGTATCTCGATGTATAGCGACGCACGGCGTCGCTGGCGTTCGGGCAGATCCAACGGGTTGAATACCGGTGCGGCCTCGCCGATGGCGGAAAGGTAGCCTATCTGCCCGTCGTCGTCCACAAGAGAGCCGTTACGGTGGTGCCCCTGTAGGTCGGCCGGATAAGGACGGGGCTTCATGCGCTCCTGACGTGCGGCCTCTTCCTCCTGCCGGCGGCGTTCCCGTTCCTGACGTTCCTGCTCCTGCCGCTCTTTCTCTTGGGGAGCCGGTTCGGTCGGGACGGTCTGCATGGCGGAATGTTGCTCCAACGGCGGCATATCGAAGAGGGACAATTGTCCGGAGTCCTCCTTTTTGCGCCTTGTTTTCCTTTTTCTGACCTGTGAACGCTCCTCTTGGGTGAAGCCGAAAAGGTCGTACAGGGACATGACCGGCTCCGGCGTGGTCTTTGCGGCGGTTGGCCGGGCTTCCGCTGACGGTTGCTCCGGCGTGAGAGTCCCACGCTCCACCTGTACCGTCTGTCGATCCACTGAAGTGGAATGTCCGTTCATGTTACCGGACCGGTTGATTTCCCGCACCTGTGCGATGCGTTGCGACATGGTTTCTGCCGGACGGCTCACCAGATTGCGGAACTCCTGCACGGGTGAATGGCGGAGATACAGGTCCAGGTCGAGCTGTTCCGAGAGGTTGCGGTCAAGGAAATACTTCATGTCGGCGGCGATGGCTTCCATACCCCCGTCATGCAGGTAGATGCGTGCCGGCTTTCCGTAGGGATCGGTACCGACATGGGCACGTGTATGCACAATGGCGGCGGTATGCTCGAAATACTCGTTCTGTGTTGTCCCGTCGGCCTGCGTGCCGACTTCGACGAAAGACCGTTCGAGCGGGGTGTATTCCCTTTGGGAAAGTGTGTCCTTCTGCAAGATGACCAGGTCGCTGCCCACCTCCGTACCGGCATAATCTGTAAAGAGGTTGTTGGGCAGGCGGACAGCCGATAACAGCCGGGATTGGTTCATCAGGTATTGCCTTACGGGATAGGCCATAGCGGAGTTCATCACCCCCTGCGAGGTGATGAAGGCAAGGATGCCTCCCTCACGGACGGCATCCAGCCCTTTGGCGAAGAAATAGTTGTGCAGGCTGTTCAGCGCAAAACGCCTGGCCGTGCCGTTGTCGAAGGACGGGTCGAAAACACGTATGTCGCCGAAGGGGATGTTGCTGCTCACCACGTCGAAATAGCCGTTGCGATGCGGGGGCAGTTCCTCGAAGCCCTTGATATTGACCTGTGCTTCGGGATGGAGCCGGGCGAGGATGCGGCCGGTAAGCAAATCCTTTTCATAGGCGACAATTTCGGGGCCGTTGCCGGCTGCGGAGTGGAATTGCGGTTGGAAGGCTGAAACAAAATTGCCGGTTCCCGATGAAGGATCGAGGAAACGGCCGGGCGACACTCCGTGTTCGCCCAAAGAAGAGGCAATGGCATTGACAATCGCCGGCGGTGTGTAGAAAGCGGTGAAGGTGGATGCCTTCACGCTTTCCACCAGTCGCTTGTATTCACGTTCGTCAGCGGCTCCGTCATGCAGGACGTTGTGAAGTTCCGTAACCAGGGGGAACAGTTCACGGTCGGCCTGTGTCCAGCGGAGTATGTCGGTGAGTTTCCCGAAAGGGGAAAGAACCGCCTTGATACCTCCGAACCCGGAGTAGGCGGCGAGTGTGCCCGCTTCCTCCGGTGTGGCGGTGCGTTGTTCCTTCTCCAAACGGAACATCAGCCGGATTGCCTCTATATTGTCCCTGAGATGTGCCTTTTTATTATAAGCCATTCTCTTCCAGCCAGATTACAACCGTACCTGTCAGCTCGTCATAGAGCTGCTCGAACTCCGGGCTGAACATGAAATCATCCGAGAGCGTATAGCCGGAGAAGGCCTTCCGGCATTCGGGAAGCAACTGCAAGGCCACGCTGCGTGCGCTGCCTTCGGGGACTTCGGCGGCGAACTCGTTCCAGAGGACGGTGACCAGCGTGTCCAAAGGTGAGAAATGCAACCCCTGAAAAAGCAGGGCGTTCGCCTGTTGCGCCGCATCGTCGTAGGTCAGGCCGGAACGGATGGCTGCGCTGAAGGCTTCGGCGGCCTGATCGCTGCGGATGGTGACGAAAGACCCGTCATCCGCCAAGTCCGGATGCGACTCACGCAGGAAGGACAACAGGGTAAGACGGTAGTAAGATAATTCATCCGGTTCTTCCGCTACGGATACCGGCACATTGGATTTATTCTGATTCATATAATTATCGGATTATTAAGTGATACAATTCGGACGGGTTATTTCTTCCTGCCGCTTTTCTTTTCCTGCGGTTTCCTGTCCGGGAAGGAGTAACTTATGGTAAAGTCAGGATTAAGCACCAGTGCGGCATCGAAGCTCTTGCCCTCACGGCTCTTGAAGCCTTTGACAAGAGGAGTGCGGCCTTTGGTCGCCAGCTCGATGATCTGTCCGTCGGTCAGTATCTTACCTCCCTTGTTACGGAACAGGGTGAAGCTGCAATCGACATCGGCGCATTTGGCAACCTTGTCGAAGAACAGGATGCGGCTCTTCCTGCACTTGGGACAAGTGCATTGCTCTCCTGAAGGAGCGACATCAAGGGTGGCGGCCAGCAGTTCGGTAACGATCTGTGCGGTATAGACCTCTATGTTCCGGCGGAAAGAGAAGGCATCGGCCTCTCCGGTTTCTATTTTGGCGAGGGTGTTCTCCCACGCCGCTGTCATTTCGACGTCGGCAATCTTTTTGTCCTTTACCGTATCGTAAACCGCCAGTCCTTTTTCGGTAGGCACAAGGTTCTTCTTGTCCCGGCGTATATAGTCACGGGCAAACAATGTTTCGATGACAGCTGCACGAGTGGCCGGAGTGCCGATACCGATCTCACGGATTCCGGCACGCAGTTGTTCGTCGCTGATCTCTTTGCCGCAATGCTCCATGGCGGAGAGCAGTGAACTCTCGGTATGCAGTGGTTTGGGCTTGGTCTGTTTCTCCACTGTTTCGGAGGCGAGCAGTGGCAGGGTTTCACCCGTTTGCAGTCCCGGCAACGTGGTTTCCTCCGCCTCCTCTTCCGGCTCGCCACACACGGCACGCCAACCGGCGGACTTGATGACCGCACTCTTGAGGGTGAATATCTCACCGCCTGCGGACAAGGCAACTTCGGTCATTTCCTTGACGCAACATGGCAAGAAGGCTTCGAGCAGGCGTGCGGCAACCATTTCATAGATAGCCTGCTCGTCCTGCGACAGACCTTCGGGCAGGTTCTCGGTGATGAGAAGCGCATGGTGGTCGGTGACTTTGCTGCCATTGATGACCTGCTGCACACGGATGGGAAGTGGTTCCTCCAAAGCAAACGCCTTACCCGTGTCCGTCACAAGCCCCGGAATGGATGCCGCCATATCCTCCGTCAAAAACCGGCTGTCCGTGCGGGGGTAAGTGATGAGCCGCTTTTCGTAAAGGCTTTGGGCATAATCCAAGGTCTGCTGTGCCGTAAATCCCAGCAAACGGTTGGCATCCCGCTGCAATGCGGTAAGGTCATAGAGCTGCGGTGGGCTTTCGGATTTTTCCTTGCGTTCCATCTTTTGCACCGTGGCACGCCCCTCCTTTCGGCATTTGGAAAGCAGCAATTCGGCATCCTCTTTCTGGGCAAACCGCTTGCTGGATGCTGTGCCGCCGTCTGCAAGGGTCAGGGCAACCGTGTAGAATCTTTCCGGGGTAAAGGCGGCGATGGCGGCTTCCCGCACTACCGTCATAGCAAGCACCGGGGTCATAACACGCCCCACCGCCAGCGGTTGACCGTACAGGCACGAAAAAAGCCGGGACGCATTGATGCCGACCATCCAGTCGGCGCGTTCCCGGCAGAGTGCTGCGTTGTACAGCGCATCGTATTCAGTTGACGGTTTGAGATGGGCGAAGCCCTCCCGGATGGCGTTTTCCTCCATGCTGGAAAGCCACAGGCGAGAGAAGGGCTTTTTGCACCCCGCTTGCTGGTAGACAAGTCGGAAAATCAGTTCTCCCTCGCGCCCTGCGTCTGTAGGATAGTTCTCGGAGGTGACTTTTCTGACTTTGTTACTCGATGGCATCCAATGGGCCGATAAAGCGGTAGAAAATCTGGATTTTCTGGACGTATTCGCCATCGACCTTTTCCGCTTTGGATACCAGAATCTTGTCAATCAGCTGATGCAGAATCTTATAGTTCAGTTCGGTGATGCCAGCGTACTTGCTGACTTCATCAATAAAATCCTGAATCTTGTCCAGCTGATCGTGTTCAGCACGGCCTTCCCGCTCGTACTGCTCAATCTTCTCGGTCAGTTCAGCCTGTTCTTTGTCGTAGCGATCTGCAAGCATTTGAAAACGTTTCTCCGGGAGAAGTCCCTTTGATACGTCCTCATAAAGTTTTGCATACAGGTCTTCGATTTCTGCGATTCGTGCTTTACACTGCTTCAAATCCCGTTTGTGCTGCGCCCGGTCAGAGGACACCCGGAGGTGCATCTGATTTGCAATCTTCTTCACAAGGGCTTCCCGATTGCTCACAGCGGCCTTTGCGTGTGCCTGAATGTCCGCAAAGACAGCTTCATGCAGAACACGGGCTTCCAAATTATGAGAGTCACAGGCTTTCGCACCATATTTCCGATAAGTGCTGCAACAATAAAAGGTCTGATCCAGAACACTGTTACGTTTGCGCCTGTGCTCGACCTTGACTAACATCGTTCTGCCGCAGTCTGCACAGCGGACGATGCCCTTGAAGATATTGTCGTAGTCGGTCTTATCGCACATAAAACTACTGGAACGGCTGTAAAGGATTCGCTGCACGTTCTCCCAACGGTCTTGTGGGATGATTGCTTCATGTGTATTCGGAACGATAGCGCGTTCTTCAAACGGAATATAACGCCGCTTTTTGGATTTCATGGACACGGTGGGCTTGGCTTCGTAGATGATGTGTCCGGCGTAGACTGGGCTGTGCAGAACCTGACTGATATAGGCACTGTCCCAATCATACATCTTTTCATCATCAATAAAGCGGCCAAACATCTCTTTCTTGTAGTAACACGGCTTCAAGACTTTTTCATCGTGGAGCCGCTTGGCGATGCGGTGAAGCCCCAGCCCTTCCTCTGCCATTGAATAGATATACTCAACAACGGGGGCGGTGTTCGGGTCGATCACAAGGTGATTGTGGTCGGCAGGGTCTTTCTGGTAGCCAAACGGTGCGCCGCTGGAGATATACTTTCCACTTTTCTTGCGTGTCCGAAGGGCACTCTTGATTTTTCGGGAAGTGTCTTTGGCGTACATTTCATTGATGATGTTTCGGAACGGGGCAATATCCATCTGAGATTGCTCGTTGGAATCATAACCATCGTTGATTGCAATATAGCGGACACCGTGTTCAGGAAAGAAGATTTCCATATACGTTCCGGTTTCGATGTGGTTGCGTCCAAGTCGGGACTGGTCTTTGGTAATGACTGTTGCCACCTTTCCTTCCCGGATATCATCCAGAAGTTCCTGAAAGGCAGGGCGGTCAGAGTTCGTACCGCTGTAACCATCATCAACATAGTACTGGCAATTCCCGAAACCGTTGCGTGTGGCATACTCCATAAGCATCGCCTTTTGAGTGCGGATGCTCAGGCTTTCGCTGTTTGAACCGTCATCTTTTGACAGTCGGCAGTATAAAGCAGTTACTTTTTTGTCCTTTTCCATGTGTACCTCCATAATGGAAAAGAGACCTCATCAATCACATTGTAGCGGATGCTGCGTGATGATGCAAGCCCTTTTCCGCAGTAAAACGTCCAATTAGCCAGCGGCGAGATACGATTCGGCAGTTTTACGAATTTCTTCTTCCGCAAGCCGCTGAAAAAGCGTATTCATCGGCACATTGCCGATATAATGGCGTTCCACGATCAGGCGCACGGACTTCGGACTTCTCGGCGCACGTTTGCGTGTGGTGGGCTTCTTCTCAGATTTTTCTTTGTTCAAGGGCAGACCTCCTCATTCATGTGGTGCAAATACGGAAAGGAATGGATGGATTCTATTCGTTTTTCTCTTTTTGTTTTATTACGTTGGTTAGGTGAAAGTTTTCTTCGATACAGTCTTAAAGGCTGCTATACTGCATAGGAAAAATATCTTTTGCAGATGCCATTAAGAATCTGCATCACAGAATCGTGATTTTGGCGGTTCTTGAATCGTGAAAAACGCAGAACTATTCAACATTTGGAATTTTCACAAAGATGTGATTGGGCGAAGAAAACCGCGTTCGTCTGCGCTCAATCAATCCCGCAGCGTCCAATTCCTTAAGCGCACTGGAAACACTGACAGTGCTGCGCCCTAGCTGCTCAGCCAAAGAGCAAATCGTAAAAATGACAAACACGAAACCACGTTCATCTATCCAGAGATTTTTCTGCGAGAGCGTGGCACGGTCGAGCAGCAGCACATAAGTCATTTTTGCAGTCTGGCTCAGGTCAAGTTCCAAAAGGAAGCGTGGGTATGGGAGAAACGGCGGCAGCGGAGTTTGCGTGGTAAGATATTCTGAAATGTTGATCACCTCCAGCTGAAGCAGAAATCAGGAACAAAGAGTATGTAACGAGAATTGGAGGGTTCCAATTCTCCAGTCGCAGAAAAGCACGAAACAAGTGCTCAACTGCGTTAATAAGTTAAGGTCTCCCATATTGGTCCTCGACTTCCCTAGGAGTGGGGAATCGTCCGGCGGCGGGCTTGCACCGCACCATTGGCATTTCAGCCACCCCGTCTTCGTTATGACCGGGCTGCGAGTTACAGAAGTACCTTTTGTGAAGTACCGGACGATTGAACTATTCACTTGTCAAGGAACATATGGAAGATTTCTGGACTTTGACGGACGAAAAACATCCTTCTACTTGGTAGCCGATGAAAAAGGCCATTTCGTAGCATTGCAAGCAATTTTGTAAACAAAACGTCATAATAGTCCGAGAATGGTCTTGAAAAAGATGCCCTACACTTGGTAGGCATCGAGAACGCCTGTTTCGTAGCATTGGTGAGAAACTTGTAATTGAATTGTAATTCTTGAGACCAAATCTCCGCTTTTGAAAAAATCCTCTCAATAGGTAGGCAACGAAAACAGCCCAAAGACAACCATCTTTTTGAGAATTAACAAAAAGGTCACAAATGACCGGCTTTCAAAGAGGCGCTTCTACTATTAACAGAAAAAGTGGCCTAAAATGGGGGGTGTTGGAGAAAATTTCTGCCTTAAAAGTACGCCTCTACTCACTAGCCAGCGAGAATAGCCAAAAGCCAGCAAAAAACAAATGAATTATGTACTTCTGCCACTGATTGCAACGGCATATCGGTGACAGAAAGATCGTTTAGAGCGATTCTTCGCGGTTTGGGGGAGTGGAAGTCGTTTTGTGGTGGGACTTTTTCTGCTGAAACTGCTCCAGCTTTTTCAGCACCGATTCCTTCTCCGGGGTCTTGCCGCCCGGTGCGGAAAGCTGCTGCTTATTCAGCACCATGTCGATATAC
>OHUR01000563.1_pt1 | contig 13147 bp, 10 predicted proteins | sample 1579251 | NCBI WGS metagenome assembly OHUR01 (sample SAMEA3882528, study PRJEB24775) | human gut metagenome | biome: human-associated habitat; feature: intestine environment; material: feces | place: Netherlands | collected 2009/2010
TACAAGACTGCGGTTGCTTTGGCGATGCCGTGAAACTCAGCAATACGCAGACCTTCGTGAAAAACCTCATCTTGATGGCGGCCACGTTGGTCGTATGCCGTTGGCCTTACGTGATGCCTCGTTTCATCTCTATTGGCAACCAGTGGATAGCCATCAACTATACCATCGTATACATCTTGGCCACTAGCGTGGTCAGCCTTTACTTCCTGCCCAGCTTTGACTTCCGTCCTTATCACGTGGGAGCGAATATCCGCGAGGGCATGCAGATACCCGAAGGAGCGCCGCAGCCGCAATTCGAGACCACTTTCCTGATGGAGAAAGACGGCGTGAGGAAGACTTTCTCGCTGGAGAACTATCCCGATACCACTTGGACCTTGATAGACAGCGAGACCAAGCAAATCAGCGAGGGCTATGTGCCGCCCATCCACGATTTCTTCATAGAGGACAAACGCACGGGTGACGACCTCACGGAGGACATTTTGGCGGACAAAGGGTATACATTTTTGTTGGTGGCACCCCATTTGGAGACCGCCAGCGAGAGCAATTTCGGCGATATAGACTATATCTATGAATACGCGCAAGAGCATCATTACGCTTTCTATTGTTTGACGGCCAGCGATATGCCCGCCGTGGAGAGATGGAAAGACTTGACGGGGGCAGAGTATCCTTTCTGCACCACCGACGAGATTACGCTGAAGACTATTATCCGCAGCAATCCTGGTCTGCTCTTGATAAAAGACGGGACGGTGTTGCGTAAGTGGAGCCATAACGATTTGCCGCAAGCTGAGCAGCTAACCGAGCCATTGGAGAAGAGCGAACTGGGGCAGATGGACGCCACCACTACGGGCGCACGATTGTTGAAGGTGTTCCTGTGGTTTGCCCTGCCTCTGATACTGCTGGGGCTTACCGACAGGCTGTGGGCGTGGACAGGCTGGATTAGGCGAAACAAAGAGTCATACAAGATAAATCAACTTTTAAACAAGAAGAAATCATGAGAAAGAAAATCGTGGCAGGTAACTGGAAGATGAACATGAACCTGCAAGATGGAGTGGCATTGGCCAAGGAAATCAACGAGGCTTTGGCCGCGGACAAACCCAATTGTGATGTCGTGATTTGTACGCCTTTTATCCACTTGGCATCAGTGGCTCAGGTTATAGATCCCGCCGTAGTGGGTTTGGGCGCTGAGAACTGCGCGGATAAGGCCAAGGGAGCTTACACTGGCGAGGTGTCTGCCGAGATGGTGAAGAGCACAGGAGCCCAATACGTGATTCTGGGCCACTCAGAGCGTCGCGAATATTATGGCGAGACTCCTGAGACCTTGAAAGAAAAGGTGCTTTTGGCGTTGGCTAACGGCTTGAAGGTTATCTTCTGTATCGGCGAGACCTTGGAGGAGCGCGAGGCAAACAAGCAGAACGAGGTGGTGAAGGCAGAACTGGAAGGCTCTGTATACAATCTTTCCGCGGAGGAGTGGAAGAACATCATTTTGGCTTATGAGCCTATCTGGGCAATCGGTACGGGCAAGACCGCTACCGCGGAGCAGGCTGAGGAGATGTTGGCCTATATCCGTTCTACCGTTGCCGAGAAGTATGGCAAGGAGGTGGCAGAGGAGACTTCTATTCTCTATGGAGGCAGCTGCAAGGCCAGCAACGCTCCCGAGCTCTTCGCCAAGCCTGACATAGATGGTGGCTTGATTGGTGGCGCTTCCCTGAAAGCCGCTGACTTCAAGGGTATCATCGACGCTTGGAAGAAATAATCAATATTCATTCGCCCGTTCTTTGCCGCCAAGAGTGGCAGGGACGGGCTTTCATTAAATTTTACCTACCCCTATGAGACCCATCGTCATAATTTCACTCATGGTGTTGTGCCTGCCCGTGCGGATGAAGGCGCAGAACTATATGGAGCACTTGCGAGAGCATGCGGCTGGTCAAGGTACTGTCACTGTCATCCAAAGCAAGGAGATAGACGAGTTGGTGAACGGAAAAATTCCAGAGGTGGTACCTCGTCCAGTTGAGAAAGTGCCTGAAAGCAAGGAAGAGACCGCCCCGAAGACCGTGATCGGTTATAAGACCCATGATGGCAAAGGGCAAACAATTGACGCGGATGAGGAACTTGACTCACGCAAGAAGGTGATGGTAGGCTCCGTAAAGGTGACGGGGTATAGGGTGCAGGTATTTGCTGGAGGTAATTCCAGGGCAGACAGGCAGAAGGCGCAACGCATAGGCAATGAGATAAAAAGGCATTTCCCCGAGTATCCTGTTTACGTCCATTTCTATTCTCCCAGGTGGATATGCAGGATGGGAAATTTCCGCTCATTGGATGAGGCTAACGCCATATTGAAGGAAATACGTGAATTGGGTTACCGGGCAGCTTGTGTCGTTAAGGGAACCATCACAGTGCAACGATAGACTTATGAATCCAGAAACAGAATACCGCGAGGGACTCGATGAACTCGCGGGACATTATAAAGAGATTATACGCTTGCTCGGTGAGGACACTGAGCGTGAGGGATTGCTGAAAACGCCTATGCGCGTAGCCAAGGCCATGCAGATATTGACACGCGGTTACCTGCAAGATCCTCACAAAGTGTTGACCGACGCTCTCTTCGCGGAGAAATACAACCAGATGGTCATCGTCAAAGACATTGATTTCTTCTCCCTCTGCGAGCACCATATGATACCTTTCTATGGGAAGGTGCACGTGGCTTACATCCCCAATGGATACATTACGGGACTGAGCAAGATTGCCCGGGTGGTGGATATCTTTAGCCATAGGTTGCAAGTGCAAGAGCGTATGACGCAACAGATAAAGGATTGCATCAATGAGACGCTTAAGCCGCAAGGCGTGATGGTGGTGGTAGAGGCCAAGCATATGTGTATGCAGATGAGGGGCGTGGAGAAACAAAACGCCATTACTACCACGAGCGACTTCAGTGGTGCCTTCAACCAGGCCAAGACCCGTGAGGAGTTTATGAACTTGTTGCGAGGAGAGTCTAAGCGCATCTAGAATACACCTTAATATTATATCTCTTTCCAATGAGCAAGAAATTCGTGTCGTGGAACGTTAATGGTTTGCGTGCTTGCGTGACAAAAGGTTTCGAGGAAACGTTTAAGCGATTGGACGCAGACTTCTTCTGCCTGCAGGAGACTAAGATGCAGGCAGGACAGCTGGACTTGACTTTTGAGGGGTATCGTTCTTTTTGGAATTACGCGGAGAAGAAAGGTTATTCCGGCACGGCTATTTATACTAAGCATGAGCCGCTCAACGTGCTTTATGGCATAGGGATAGAGCAACACGACCATGAAGGAAGGGCGATTACGTTGGAGTATGAGGATTTCTTCTTGGTCAATGCCTATGTGCCCAACTCGCAAGACGGTTTGCGTCGTTTGAATTATCGTATGGAATGGGAGGACGATTTTCGTCAATATCTCATGGCTCTTGACCAGAAGAAACCTGTTATTCTATGCGGTGACTTGAATGTAGCCCATGAGGAAATAGACCTGAAGAACCCAAAGACCAATCATAAGAACGCTGGTTTCACGGATGAGGAAAGGGAGAAGATGACCGTTTTGTTGTCTAGTGGCTTCACTGATACTTTCCGTTTCAAATATCCGGAGAAGGAAACCTATTCATGGTGGTCTTACCGTTTTCGTGCCAGAGAGAAGAATACGGGGTGGCGTATTGATTACTTCATAGTTTCCGACAGGCTAAGGGCGAACATACAGGACGCTCTTATCCATACCGATATCTATGGCAGTGACCATTGCCCCGTGGAACTCCTCCTGGAGTGAACGCACGCTATAGCTCGAGTCCCGAGAATCCTTTAGAATGGGAAGAGCAATGGCAAGACGAACACCATGACTATGCCTATGATGATCTGAAGCGGCAGGCCTACTTTGACGTAATCCATGAATGTATAACGGCCCGCTTGCATCACCAGGGCATTAGGCGGTGTAGAGAAAGGTGAGGCGAAGCACATGCTTGCTCCCAGCGATACGGCAAAAAGGAACGCGGTTGGATTTAAGTGCAGGCCTAAGGCGGAAGACAAGGCAATAGGAGCCATCAATACCGCGGTAGCCGTATTACTGATAAACATGGTGAGCAATGAAGTCGTGAAATAGATGCCCGCCAAGAGAGCGTAGGGGCCGTAGGCTCCCAATCCGCTTACAAGCGACTGGGATATCATGGCGGATGCTCCTGTTTTTTCCAATGCCACGGACATGGGCATCATGGCGGCTATCAGTACGATGGTCTCCCAGTTGATGGTTTTATAGGCGGCCTCCACGTTGCGGAAGCAACCCGTAAGTACCATGAGCACGCCCGCGATCATCACGGCGGTGACTGGTTCAATGGGGATAAAGTCAAATACCATCATGGCAATCATGGCTAACATGATGATGGCGGCTAATGGCGCTTTGTAGTCGAGTGTAACTTTCTCCGCTTCAGCCAGGGGCTGTCCTAATACCACCCAATGCTCATCTTCGTGAGTCAGTCGGCTGATATTGGCCCATGTGCCTTGTACAAGGAGTACGTCACCTGCGTGGAGACTTACCTCGGCGAGATTGTTGAGAATATAGTTCCCGTTGCGTCTCACCGCCACGATGTTGATATTGTATTTGGAACGAAAGCCCGACTCCTTGATTTTATGGTTTTGCAAGGTGGTGTTGGGCATAATGACCAATTCCGCAATACCGATATCATAGAAGTCCATCTTGTTTTGCGCATTTCCCTTTTGTTTCGTTACGGGCTGTTTTAACTTGTAGTCGGTGGCAAACCGTTCCATTTGCCCTGGTTCTCCAGAGAGATAGATGATGTCTCCCTCCATGAAGCGCGTCTTTGGCCCCGCCATCTTTTGGCTTACGTCACGTATCCATCCGTTTCTGCCGCGCTTTTCTCTTCTTATCTCCATCACGCTCAGGTTGTATCGGTTCTGTATGTCCAATTCCATGAGGGTTTTGTCATTCAGTTCAGAACCTTTAGGGATGACATATCTTGTGAGTTGGTCGGCCAAGTGGTATTCGTCCACCAATTCTTGCAGCGACTTGGTGCGCTTCTTTTTCTTGCTGCCATCTTTGTCCTTGTTTGACAATAGCCATTTACTTAGGGGCATTAAAACAATAATACCTATGGCTATGGCGATGATGCCCACTGGGGTGAAAGAGAAGAAGCCCAGCGTGCCATAACCAGCGTTGGCCAACGCCTCTTGTATTACAAGGTTGGGAGGTGTACCGATGAGCGTGAGCATGCCGCCCAGGCTGCTGGCAAAAGCCAAAGGCATGAGCAACCTGCTGGCGGAAATGTTGCCTTTGGCCGCCATGCTGACCACGATAGGCAACATCAAAGCTACAGTTCCCGTGTTGCTGACAAAGGCCCCTATAGCCGTAGTGGTAAGCATGACAAGCAGGAAAAGTCGAGTTTCATTGTCTCCTGCCAGGTGCATAATCTTGCCGCTAATCATCTTGGCCAGTCCAGTCTGGAATACTGCTCCGCCTACCACGAAAAGCCCCACCATCATGATGACCACCGAGTTGGAAAAGCCCGAGAGTGCTTCTGTTGGGGTGAGTATACCAAATGCCATAAGTAGGATAAGCGAACAAAGTGCCACAATATCGGAGCGAATTTTTCCTATGACGAAGAATACGGCAGTGACAGCCAATATAATGAGCGTGGTAATCATATGCGGGGATTTTCGGGTAGTTTAAATTAATGCAAAGATAGGGAAAATATTTGGGCTGATGGAGATAAATCCTGGAAGTTAAGGAATATTAACGCATAAAGAAGAACAGAGAAACGGAATAATTCGTAAATTTGACAAAAATATGCAAAACGCGTAAGATGATGAATAAAGATAATTGGATTGCTAAGGTGGGACGTTTCTATCTGGAAGGTTTCCGGGGCATGACGCTTGGGAAGACTCTTTGGATGGTCATCTTGGTGAAAGTCTTTATTATCTTTTTCATCTTGAGAGTGTTTTTCTTCCCTAATTTCATTGGCCAGCACGCTGATGACGGCAAGGAAGCTGACTTCGTTTCTGAACAAATAATAAACAGGGCTTATGATTAACTTGCTCGACATTACCGCTTCCACGATAGACTGGTCGAGGGCGCAATTCGCTTTGACAGCTATCTATCATTGGCTTTTTGTCCCTCTGACGTTGGGACTTGCGGTTATCATGGGTGTAGCTGAGACGTGCTTCTATCGCACGCGGAAGCGTTTTTGGAAAGATGTTGCCCGTTTTTGGCAAAAGCTGTTCGGCGTGAATTTCGCCATGGGCGTTGCCACTGGCATTATCTTGGAATTTGAGTTTGGCACGAACTGGAGTAATTATTCATGGTTTGTGGGTGACATCTTTGGTGCTCCTTTGGCTATAGAGGGCATCGTGGCTTTTTTCATGGAGAGCACGTTCGTTGCCGTAATGTTCTTTGGTTGGGACAAGGTGTCAAGGGGTTTTCATTTAGCGTCTACCTGGCTTACGGGCTTGGGAGCCACGATATCCGCTTGGTGGATATTGGTGGCCAATGCCTGGATGCAGTATCCTGTAGGTCAGACGTTTAATCCTGATACCATGCGTTTTGAGATGACTTCTTTCGTCGATGTGGCCTTGTCGCCCTACGCGGTGATGAAGTTTTGCCATACGGTGACTTCTGCTTGGATTATTGGCGCGCTTTTCGTTGTGGCGGTCAGTGGGTGGTATCTGTTGAGAAGAAGAGAACGAAAGCTTTCCGTGGAAAGCATAAAGATAGCTTCTGTCGTGGGACTGCTAGCTTCGTTGCTGGCGGCTTTCACGGGCGACCATTCCGCTTACCAGGTAGCCAAAGCGCAGCCTATGAAGTTGGCGGCTATGGAGGCGCTTTATGATGGTGGCCAAGCGCAAGGCCTTACGGCGGTGGCATGGGTGGCTCCCTGGAGGCAGCCCGATTACGCGGCTAGCGAACCGCATCCTTTAAAGATGGAGATTCCTTATGCCCTTTCTTTTCTTGCCACGAGGGACATGAATGGATACGTGCCTGGCGTAAATGATATCATTAAGGGCTATCCGAGGCAAGATGGCGGGCGAGAGCCGTCTTTGTCCGAGAAGATAAAAATGGGACAAAAGGCTATCGTTGCCCTAAAGGCATACAGGAATGGGCAAAAAGATGAGGCCACGAAAGCGGCTGTCATGGATAATATCAAGTATTTCGGCTATGGATACGTGAAGAACGCCGACCAAGTAGTACCTTTTATTCCTGTTAATTTTTGGTGTTTCCGTATCATGGTAGGCATGGGATGCTTGTTTATCCTTTTCTTCGCCGTGGTTGGCCATTTGGTATTTCGCAAGGACTTGTCGAAATATCGTTGGCTTCTGAAAGTAGGCATAGTGTTGTTGCCTTTGGGCTATATTGCGAGTGAGTCGGGGTGGATAGTGGCCGAGATGGGTAGGCAACCCTGGACCATACAAGACATGTTGCCCACATGGGTAGCGGCAAGTGCCTTGGAACCTGGCAGCGTAATGCTGACTTTCTTCCTTTTCTTGCTGCTTTTTACGGTGATGTTGGCTGTGGAAATCAGCATCATGCTCAAGCAGATACGAAAGGGACCTGAGCACAGTGTGGCTGAGGTTGATACGCAACAAGAGAAAATCCAAGAAAATTAAGCCTTATGACATATCTGTTTTTACAACACTACTGGTGGTTCCTGGTGTCGTTGCTGGGAGCGTTGTTGGTTTTCCTGCTTTTCGTGCAAGGAGCCAATTCCATGATATTCCATTTGGGTGACACTCCTGAGGAGCGGAGACTGTTGGTCAACTGCACTGGCCGAAAGTGGGAACTGACTTTCACGACGTTGGTTACTTTTGGCGGTGCTTTCTTCGCCTCTTTCCCCTTGTTCTACAGCACCAGTTTTGGCGGTGCTTATTGGTTGTGGATGGTGATATTGTTCACGTTTGTCTTGCAGGCGGTGAGCTATGAGTTCCAACACAAACTGGGCAACTTCTTGGGACCGAAAACGTTTCAGGTTTGTTTGGTCATTAATGGTCTGCTGGGACCATTCCTCTTGGGATGCGCAGTGGCGACTTTCTTTAACGGAAGCAATTTCATCGTAGACAAGATGAACATTACCGACAGTCTGCAACCTGTTATCAGTCACTGGGCGAATGGCAGCCATGGATTAGACGCTTTGCTCGACCTTTGGAACTTGGTGTTGGGTTTGGCGGTATTGTTTTTGGCACTTGTCTTGAACTAATTTTATTAATAAGACTTGTTATTGGCCCGTATACTTGGCCTGCTCTATATTATTAATAATGTGTCTGATGAGAAAATCCATCTTGACGCACACAGGCTTTTGCCAGGCCATGCTATAGCTTTCCTGGTGTGCTTCTTGGCGTTTCTGGCTCATGTGCTGATGAAAGACGGCTGTGTGGAGATACCGGAGACGGGGGAGATTGTGGTGAGAGAGATGCAATATTTCATAAACTTTACCGAGACACCAGCCCTGGCGGCCATTTTCCTGGTTGGGGTAGTGTTGGTGCTTGTCGGCATAGGTGCCACAATATTCAAGCCTTTCTATACGAAGGGCATTTGGTGGACAGGGACGGGTACCGTGCTTGCTGTGCTGGCGTTATTGATGGTGGCTGGCTGGAATCACACCGCTTACTATCCATCCAACGCGGATTTGCAGAGTTCACTTACTTTGGCCAATAGCTGCAGCAGTGAGTTTACCCTGCGCACAATGGCGATAGTCTCGTTGCTGATACCTTTTGTGCTTGCCTATATTGTTTACGCGTGGCGAGCCATTGACCGCAAGAAACTTACTAAAGAGGAAATAAAGAAGGACGGGGCTTATTGAGCGAGCGGCAAGATAAATTATGTCGGAGAGCCATCGTTGGCAAGGAAAAATGTATTATCTTTGCAGCCCGATGGCTCTCCGTTTGTCGTTGCCGGTTTAGGCGGTAATGGCAATGTCGATAAAATGTCACGAGACACGTGGAGGCATCGCGCCACATCAGAACAAAGTAGAGACAATGATAGTTTGCATAGCGGAAAAACCCAGCGTGGCCAAGGATATCGCCCGCATCATAGGCGCTACCAAGAGCCATGATGGCTACATGGAGGGGAATGGCTACCAGGTAACTTGGACTTTTGGCCATTTATGTGAGCTGAAGACTCCCGATGACTATACAGACCAGTGGAAACGATGGTCGCTGGCGGCGTTGCCCATGATACCCCAACGTTTTGGCATCCGCCTCATCAATGATGAAGGCATCAAGAAACAGTTCGCCGTTATCCAGCGGTTGATGCAGGCGGCGGATGGTATTATCAATTGCGGTGACGCGGGACAGGAAGGAGAGCTGATACAGCGATGGGTGATGCAGAAGGCGGGAGCCAAGTGCCCCGTAAAGCGTCTATGGATATCTTCCATGACAGACGAAGCTATCCGCGAGGGTTTCCAGTCACTTAAGGATCAGTCTTGTTACCAGTCGCTCTATATGGCGGGTCTTTCCCGTGCCATCGGAGACTGGATTTTGGGCATGAACGCTATAGTAGAAGGACTTGCGCAGGATATAGTCAGTGGCAATGTTCCGGATATTCTTTTGGGAAAGAGACTGGTTTCTCTTGATATGTCCGGGCTTGTAGCCAAATCAAAGTATCGTGGTGAGTTTGAGGAACGTATCAAGAAGGTGATAAGCGAGGTCTCAAATGCCAAAAATGTACTGCTTTTCATTGATGAGCTTCACACTATAATAGGTGCAGGAGGAGCAGAAGGCTCGTTAGATGCATCTAACATATTAAAGCCTGCGCTTGCCAGAGGCGAGGTACAGGTAATCGGCGCCACTACCATAGAAGAGTACCGCAAATACGTGGAAAAGGATGCTGCGCTTGAGCGCCGTTTCCAGCCGGTGATGGTTGAGGAGCCGGGTGTGGATGAGACAATAGAGATACTCACAGGATTAAAGGGACTCTATGAAAAGCATCATGGTGTCATCATAACAGATGAGGGTGTGAAAGCAGCAGTAAACCTTTCTGCACGATATATAAATGACAGATTTTTACCTGATAAGGCGATAGACCTGATGGATGAAGCGGCAGCCAGGATAAGGCTTAAGAATCTGACATCATCTGACGAGCTGCTTGCTCTGAAAAAAGAGATAACAGATAAGCAGAACCGGTTGGAAAATGCTTTGTCGAAAGGAGATCTTGCAGCTGCCGGCGCGCTTATGTCAGAAAAGGAAGTGCTTGAAAATAAACAGCAGAAGCTTATCAGAAAGAACCGTCGCACAGGAGCCAAAAATCAGCCTGTAGTCGGCGAAAATGAGATAGCGGATGTAGTATCGGGATGGACCAAAATACCTGTAAATAAGCTTACAGAGTCAGAGGCAGGACGACTTGCAAAGCTTGAACAGATACTTCACAAGCGTGTAATAGGACAGGAGGAGGCTGTTTCTGCTGTCGCAAAGGCAGTCAGACGAGGCCGTGTTGGTTTAAAGGATCCTAAGAAGCCGATTGGCTCATTCCTGTTTTTGGGACCGACAGGAGTAGGTAAGACGGAGGTGTCAAAGGCGCTTGCTGAGGCTGTCTTTGGCAAAGAAGATGCCATGATACGTGTTGACATGTCAGAGTACATGGAAAAGCATAGTGTTTCAAAGATGATTGGTTCACCACCGGGATATGTGGGTCATGAGGAGGGCGGACAGCTCTCAGAGAAGGTCAGACGCAATCCTTTTTCTGTTATACTGTTTGATGAGATAGAAAAAGCACATCCTGATGTGTTCAATATACTTTTACAGGTGCTTGATGATGGTAGAATCACTGATTCACAGGGGCGTACGGTTGATTTCAAGAATACAATAATCATCATGACATCAAATGCAGGAGCTTCTTCTATTATAGAGCCAAAGCGCCTTGGCTTTGGCGCTGGTGAGGATGAAAAGCAGGATCACGAGCGTATGAAGAACAGTGTCATGGAGGAGGTCCGCCGTATATTTAAACCTGAGTTTTTGAACCGAATCGACGAGACTATTGTATTTAGAGCTCTCAACAAGGATGACATGAAGCATATAGTGACACTTCTTGTAAAGGAGCTTAAGAAACGCTGTAAAGAACAGCTTGATATAGAGCTCACAGTGCGCGACAGTGCAAAATCCTTTATCGTGGACAAAGCCTATGACAGAAAATATGGCGCAAGACCTCTTAAACGAAAACTTCAGGAGGAGATTGAAGACCGTATGTCAGAGGATATTATTACCGGCAAAATTAAGCGCGGCAATAAGGTAATAATTTCTACGAAAAACAAACAAATTTCATTGACTGTTGAGTAGAATTGGATTTATAATTAATATATCAATATAGCTACGGGAGGATAAAAATGGCTGTAATAAGTGAATTAATCCGTACTGAGGAAAACGGAAAGCTCAGCTTCGGAGATTATACATTGGCTGCAAAGGCAAAGCTTGATAATTTTGAGAAGGATGGAGATATCTACAAGGTTAAGACCTTTAAGGAGATTACAAAGCTCGAAAGAAACGGACTCTTTGTATACGAGTCTGTTCCGGGAACAGCGGTTATGGATTTCGAGGAGACTGCTGATACAGTGACATTTACTGTGGAGGGACCTGAGGATGCTCAGATTACTCTTGGCCTTGAAGAGGAGACAGAGTACGAAATTGATATAGCTGGAGCTGTTGCAGGTACTATGAAGACAAATCTCGGCGGCAAGCTCAGCTTAAGCGTAGAGCTTGAAGGTGTTGATTCAGTCGATATCAAAGTATCAAGAAAATAGAGCATATTTTTAGCCCGGTGAAAGCCGGGCTTTTTGTATTTTATAAAGGAGAACAATATGGCAAAAGGAAAGACCTCTGTATTTTTCTGCCAGGAATGTGGTTATGAATCGGCAAAATGGATGGGACAGTGCCCGGCCTGTAAGGAATGGAATACATTTGTAGAGGAAACCGTAGATAAAAAGTCGATAAGCTCGTCGGGAAAAGTAAAAAAAGAATCAAAGGCGGCACAGGTTCTGCCTCTTTCGGCAGTAAAAAGCGAGAAAGAGGAGCGTATAGTGACAGGTATAGCCGAGTTTGACAGAGTGCTTGGTGGAGGAATTGTGAGGGGGTCACTTGTGCTTGTGGGAGGAGATCCGGGTATAGGAAAATCCACGCTTCTACTTCAGGTATGCAGGGAACTTTCACAAAAAAAGGTGCCATTACTTTATGTGTCAGGTGAGGAATCCCTGCATCAGATAAAGATACGTGCCGACAGACTTGGTGATTTTACGGATTCGCTGGAGCTTTTATGTGAGACAAGTCTTGATATAGCAAAGGACGTGATTCAACGAAAAAAACCGGAGGTTGTTGTAATAGATTCCATCCAGACTATGTACAATGAGGAGATAGCGTCGGCACCGGGCAGTGTCTCACAGGTCAGGGAGACAACCGGAGTGCTTATGCAGCTTGCAAAGACTCTGGGTATTTCTGTTTTTATAGTAGGACATGTGACAAAGGATGGTGCGGTTGCGGGGCCGAGGACGTTGGAGCATATGGTTGATACTGTGCTTTATTTTGAGGGTGACAGGTATGAGTCGTACAGGATACTTAGAGGCGTTAAGAACAGATTTGGTTCGACCAATGAGATAGGCGTATTTGAAATGAAGGCGGAGGGACTTGTTGAGGTGGAAAATCCGTCGGAGTATATGCTTAGCGGTAAGCCCGAGGGAGCATCAGGATCAATTGTCACATGTTCCATAGAGGGAAGCCGCCCGATACTTCTCGAGATACAGGCTCTTGTATGTCACAGTTTTTTTAATAATCCAAGGCGTACAGCAAATGGTACAGATTATAATAAAGTAAATCTACTCATGGCGGTCCTTGAAAAAAGAGCCAACCTGTCACTGTCAGACTGTGACGCTTATGTGAATATAGCAGGCGGTATAAGGATGAACGAACCGGCGATAGACCTTGGGATAGTGCTTGCAATCGCATCAAGCAAAAAGGATATTATAGTGCGTGAGGATACCATATGCTTTGGAGAGGTGGGCTTAAGCGGAGAGGTGCGCGGAGTTACCATGTCCGAGCAGCGTGTGGCGGAGGCAAAGAAGCTTGGCTTTAAAAAGTGTATTGTTCCCAAAGTGTGTCTTGCAGGAGTGTCGCATATTAGTGGAATTGAGATTGTCGGTGTGGCAA
>OHUR01000601.1_pt1 | contig 12479 bp, 5 predicted proteins | sample 1579251 | NCBI WGS metagenome assembly OHUR01 (sample SAMEA3882528, study PRJEB24775) | human gut metagenome | biome: human-associated habitat; feature: intestine environment; material: feces | place: Netherlands | collected 2009/2010
TTCGGGTCAAGTGTGATCACTGTCGGAGCGCTCTTGCCCGGAAGATATACTTTCACCGTTGCGCCGTACTGCTGCAAAGTTCCCGTCGTTCTGTAGTCAACGACAGAGTATGTATAAACGCCGTTCAGGTCGTTCAGCGTGATCGTCTCCGGTCCGTATCCGTTTGTGTCATCCACATCAAGTTCTGCCAGAAGCCCGTCTCTTCCTTCGCATGTCCGTTTCCTGAAGTTCACGTACAAGTCATCTCCTTTATCCGTATTTCCCCACAGATACGAGTCGAGATCCTGATGCTGTGCGTTCCATTCCAATACGATACGCGCGCTGCCCGCCGCCAGCTCCGGTGAAATCGTAAACTGCTCTCCGCTGTAATTTTTATCTTTCTCCATCTCAAACTCGAACGTTTCATCCACATACCCGTCCGCGCTGATCGTCACTTCGTACACGTCTGCCGCCAGTTCGATCGAGAACGATCCGTCTTTTCCCGACGTAACATGAGTAGAATTTTCAGCGTTTTCTTTCGCTTTAAATTCAAGCTTCGCCGCCGGAACGCCTTCTCCTGTCATAGCATCGATCACAACGCCGTTCAGCGTTCCGTTTTCCGAGCGGTTTTCGTTTGCCTCTTTCAAAATAATTTCATTCCACGCTTTATCGGAAATAATGTTTCCCGACGCATCCGTCTCAACACGGATCAGGAGGCTTCCTGTAGAGAGTTCCACATAAACTCGTTCCTCGTCTGTGATCGGCGCTACTTTGGAACTGGAGATTGCGTTCAGTTCTGCAAGGCTTGCCTTTCCCGGGAAATTTCTGAACAACTGCGAAATCGAATCTAAACGCACGATTTCCGGCATTCCGTCCTTCGCCGGTTTGTCTGTCTTTACATTTACAATATCGTCATGCTCTTTCGTGTTTGAATAACAGCATGTTCCCGCCAGATCTTTATGTACGACTTCTACTTCTCCCTTTCCGGTCTTTACGATCTGCGGATATGAGCCGAACTGATCGCAGTAGTCCGTATAGTCATAATTTTCCAGCTTCTGAAGAAATGCAGTATTAAAAGAAAAAACGCCAAATGACTGCATTGTCTCTTTCTTTGTTTCTGAATCGTCAAATTCCGCCAAAAGCGAACCGTCCTTAATCCCGCTTAACATATACTGGATCTTTGAAGAATTCGTATGCATGTAGCCTCGCTGAAGCAAAACTTTTGCAGCGGAGCTTTCCCCTCTCTTCAAATACACATCTGCCAGTCCGAGATATCCTTCTTCTTCTTTCGGTCGGTCTTTGATCGCATTTTCATATGTAAGCACCGCCAGTTCATACTCTCCGCTGTCCGCATATTTTTCCGCTGTTTTTATTGATTCGTTATACGCGCTCGCTCCTGCCTGCATCCGAAACATCACGATCCCGATAATCGCCCCTGCCAAAAGAAGCAGACCGCAGACGATCAGCAGAATCCGGCTTTTCTTTTTTCCTTTTTCTCCCACTGCTCCTTCTCCTCTCTTTCTTGTTTTACCGAGACGTTTCGTAAACGCCCCTATTTTATTTTTCACGTCCGTTTATCTATCATTTACTCGTTATCTTTTCCGCTATTTACAAGTTGATTTGTTCACTTTTTAGTTTCTCCTTTTTTCTTTGAAGCAAATATAATACGCTTCCTGCTGCCAACGACGCGGCCACGATCACTACAACGCCTGTCACACATATCATGATCCCGCTCATCTTCATTCCCTCCGTTTCGCACTCTCTTCTTGTCTGCATCCTGATTCTGTCTTTTATTTTCTATCTTCAATCTTCGTGCTGCTTCACATCTCACTTCCGATTATTCAAGTTCTTTCATTGTCTCTTCCAGCATTTCCATATCAGGATCTTCTTCCGATCGATCTGCTCTGTTCTCATATAAATTTCTGCAAGAATGATAAGTAAATTTCAGATCGCCTGACACATTTGAATACGTTCCTTCTTCCGACGCCTCGTCCAAATAGTTGTAACAGATCCACATCTGAACTTTATAGTCTTTCGGATAATCTATTTTCATCTCTTCCAGCACATCCGTACTGTCTCTATATTTTCCGAGAACTCGAAGAAGAAGCGCCCTTCCCAAACGATCCTCATATGACGGATCGTTTTTTTGACAGAGCATCTCATAATATGCAAGAGCCTGCCTGTACCACTGATTTTTGACCGTTCCTATCCTCTCTTCGTTTCCTGCCTGATATGCCGTCACTGCCGCTTTTCTAAGAACATTGCTGCTTTCATCTAGTTTCACTGCTTGTGCCGCCGCATCTGCCGCAGAGTTTATATCCCCCTGCTCAAGATATAATTCTGCTTCCAGCAGATAAATTTGTGCATTCAACTCTGCATCCATACTTTTTCCAAGCGCTTCTTCGCATAAAGAAACCGCGCTCTTTTGATCGCCTTTTGCATACATTGACTGCGCCTGAACAAATACAGTAGCTGCCTCATCGATCGCCGCTTCCGGATATTCACTTTGTATCGTCCATACATCGACCGGACTTCCGTTTCTTGCCATTGCAGTCATATAATCTCTCACATATAAAGAGTTCCTACTGTCGCACGACAAAGCTTCCTCATAATACTTTCCCGCCGTGTCGTATTGTTCACTATAGAAATATCCGTCCCCTACAGCATGAAGTACCTCCGCCTTCTGCTCCTTATTCCTTTTCATATAACCTTGCAAAGAAGAATTGTTCAGAAGTTCTGTTCCTTCTCTTATTATATTTTCGGAATCCCCTGATCCCACAACGGCGTAAAACTCTTGATATTCCTGCTGCCACAGCTCTTTCCCCCGCTGACGCACACCTGACGCAATAAGAAAGATTCCTGCCAGAATACAAAATCCCCACGCAGTCGCGGTCAATATCTGCAAGTTCGTCAGACGGCGGTACTTCGGATCGTATTTTTCCATATGCGAAAGAGCTTCTTCCATCTGTTTTGCCGTCCGAAATCTTCTTGAAACGTCCCGATCCATCGCTTTATCGACGATCCGTTTCAAGCCGTCCGCATACGGAATATCAATCTGTGACAGCGCATACGGAACACCGTTTTGAGCATCAGGCAGATACCCGCTCATCATTCGGTAAAAGACCGCCCCCAGACTGTAAATGTCCATTCTCTCATCCAGTGTTTCACTGCTTTTCCTGCCGTACATTTTGTCCATCGCACATCGGAATTGTTCCGGAGATGCATACCGTCTACTCAGTCCCTGTACTTCCTGTGTTACCGACCCGTCCAATCAATAAGGCAAATGTCCCCTTCCGGCGTCACCATAATATTTGCCGGCTTAATGTCGCTGTGAAGGATTCGTGGTTTTCTCGTATGAAGATAGTCCAAAACCTCACATAACTCACGCATCCACAACAGAATCGTCTCTTCCGGAAATGTATAATTATGGTCGATATAATACTGCAGATTTTCCCCTGGGATATAATCCATCACTGTATATACGTCGTTTCCTACTTCCAGAAAATCATAAACCTGCGGCAGATATGTATGTCTAAGCTGTTTTAAGATATCGGCTTCACCTCTTACATTTACACGGTCCACGCACGTTTCTTTTATTTTCTTTATTACGATCTGTTTTTGAAGATGAAGATGATACCCGATATAGATCACTCCCATGCCGCCTGTTCCGATCTCTCGTATCACCTGATACATTCCGCTTATAATATCTCCGCTTTGCAACATAACTTCTTTCCTCATAAAGACGAAAGGCGGCTGTCCGAATCCGTTTGTTCAGACAGCCGCCTCCTTTTCAGCCTTTTCTTATTTCTGCCGTATTTTTATCAGCTTCAGACTTTTTATTTGCTTTCTTCTTTCTTTTTTCTGATCACAAAGAACCAGATCAGTCCGCCTGCTACGAGAACGATTCCGAGGATCGATCCGATAAGAAGCGGTGTATTGTTGATATACTGAATCCATACACTTGATGTAACAAGCACTTTGTGCATTTCCGAAGTCGTTTCATTTCCCGCCATATCAAGCGCTGCTGCTTCGATCTTCTGCGGTTCTGACGCACCTTCAATCATGTAACTGATCTTTCCGCCTGCCTTTTCAATCTCTTTCTGTGCATAAGTTGCAACTGATTTTCCGTCGATGATCACATCCACGCACTTAACTGCCGTATTGTCTGACAGGTTGATCGTCATTTCTCTCTCGTCTGCACGATAGCTTGACTCCTCGATACCTGTGATAACAACTGTCGGAGGCGTCTTATCGATTACAAAGTCGATGTTGCACTCTTTTACTTTGTTGTTCATCTTATTTGTCGCCTTGTCTTCCGAGTCGATCGTAACACTGTAGCGGCCTTCTTTTTCAAAGTTTTCTTTTTTGATCGTGTATGTATATTCTTTCCATGAACCTTCGCCGCCGCTTTGTTTTACTGTATAATCGCTGCCTGCTTTCAGTTCTTTCTTCGTTCCGTCCAATCCGTAAGAGATACCGTTGAACACAAGTGAATCTACGTTCACCTCTGTAACAACAAGATCTTTCGGTTTGTTCGCATATACATCATCAAGGAACTTCTCCGTTGTCTCAGAGAAAATATAGTTTGATCCGAAACGGTTAACTGAGAACATAACCTCTTTTTCCGTTTCATTTCCGGCTTTGTCTTTAATAACCGCCGTCATAGTGTAAACGTCATCCGTCTCTTCATCATGTTTGAAATCTTCCATTTTGATGCTCTCGCCGTTTGCGATATTTGTACGGTTTCCGCTTAATTCTGTCTTGTCATGTTTCGCGCCTTTGATCGTAATATCAACGCCGCTTTCCATGTAGTTTACATCACTGTATTTCACACCGGGAGCAACTGTTCCGTTATTTGCCGATTTATCTTCGATATCGAAGAACTCAACTTCCGGATCTGTCTTATCTACCGTAAATTTATCCTGTGTGTAATCTGCCGCTGCATTTCCTGCAAGGTCTGTGTAATCAACATCAAACGTATAATCTGCGTCTGCAGAGAATGTTACGCTTGCCGTATGCACGTCTCCGTTTGTGCTCCATCCGCCAAGTCCCGGAGCTGCCACGCCGCTTCCCTGCAAAGCTGCCGTGATCTGTGCGTTGACTTCCGCTGCGTTAAAGTTATGCTCGTTGACTGTAACTGTCGCCGTTCTGTTCGCATTGAAATATCCCGGTGTAGCCGCGCTGTTGTTGTCGTAAGACACTTGGATCGTCGGAACTGTCCGGTCGATTGTAAAGTCGTCTACACGATTGTAGCTTGATGCATTTCCTGCAAGGTCTGTCGTCTCAAGCGTAAATGTGTAATCTCCGTCTGCCGCAAACGTTACCTGACATGTATGTGTCGCATCGTCAGATACTCCTGCGTTCGCACTGTGTGTCCATCCGCTGATCGCCGGCTGTGTGCCGTCTGTGTTCGTGATGTTGAAACGAACTGCGGACTCGTCAAAGTTTCTCTCTGTCACAACAACCGTTGCCGTTCTTACGTCTTTGTAGTATCTCTCGTTGAGAGGTGTGTTCAAGTCGTACGTTACGGCGATTGTCGGGTGAGTGATGTCGATCTTAAGATCTTTCGTCGCCTCTGTTTCATGTCCTGCATTATCAACAACTTTTACATAAATCTCAACATCATTGCTGTTATTTAAACTTGCCGTCACTGTTTCATTTTTCACAAGCGACTGCACGCGCCCGTCTAATATTGTCAAACCTGCTTTCTGCGCGCTTTCCTGATTATTTTTACTATAATCAATCTCTAATTCCTTATTATAATTTCCTGACTGTGTCACCGCACCATCTTTGCGCACCTCGTAATAAACTTCTTTCAGTCCTGAGTATGTCTCTCCGCTTTCCGGATCTTCTACGTTAATGCTGAACGGAACATCCTTATTGTAAATTCCGTATAACGGTTCAGCCGCTGTAATCGTAATCTTCGGCTCTGCCCACGTTCTGTCTAACACCGCTATTTCCTTCGGATACAGATAAGTAACATTTCCGGCATAGTCTGTAATCTTCGCATATGTCAAAAACTGCTGTTCTTCTGTCATTGTGAACGACTTATTATTTATATTATCATCCTTTTCGCTATCACGATTCCACTCTCCCGAATCAGCCAACTTTTTCCAATCTGTGATCTTTTTTACTTCATCTGCACTTTTAATCGCGTCTTTCGTTGTATAATACTCGATCGTCTTCACACCGGACGTTATATCTGCTCCCGTCACTTTCACATTATAATTGTCGTCCTTGAAAATATTAAACGTAATCGTATTCCAAAATTCTGCATACCAGTTTTCTGTACCATCTACGAGAATCTTTCCCGACGGAGACGTTTTATCTACCGTAAATTTCAGATCTCCTGTGTTTTTGCTTCTGCCTGACAAGTCCGTATAGTCCAGTTTAAACGTGTAGTTTGCATCATTCTCAAACACAAAACCGATGCGATGCTCATCGCCATTATGAGTCCAACCAACCGGGTGATCATCTGACGAAGCAGCTGTCCAAGTGTCCGCCTGTTCCTGATAATTCGGTATCTTTCCTACTGCCTCTTTTGCGGTAAGCGCTGTCTTTACCTGCGTGTTTTCACCGCCTTTTTCTTCAAAGACAAAATTATCCTTTAAACTAAAGAAGTGCTCTGTTACCGTCACGTTCACTCGAATCGGAGCATTTTTCAACTTAACAGCATTTTCATCATTAAGCGGCTTCCACTTATTGTCTGCATCTAAATATTCATATGTGTACTCGATTACCGGCGCTTCGGTGTCAACTGCAAATTTATAAGTTTCTTCTGTTGTTCCTTCATTACCAAACATATCTACACAATATGGTTTGATTTCGTATTTATCCTGATCATCAAATGTAAGTTTTACTGTAACGACTCTATTATCCGTATAATTTTCAAAAGAATTCTTGCCCTCTTCATCCTCTATCTCATAAGTAATTCCTTCTTTTTCCAGTCCTTCGAGCATCACTTTCCGCTCTTGATCGTCTTCCTCTCTCTTCAGTATAAAGTATAGGTTGTCTTTATACTCTTCGCCAACTGGGAAATTTCTATCTGTGTATTTAATCACCATTACAGTCGTGTCTTGATAATATGAAAACTCATCTTTCTGAGTTATCGGATCACCATTCTTATTTTCAAAGCTTACAGAAATTTCCGGAGCCTTTGTATCAAATGCTAACTGTTGCTCAATCGTCTCAGATACATTTCCGGCTGTATCATATGCCTTAATCTTTATCTTAGACTTATTCGTTCCCACTCCATTTATTGTTCCTTTATTTGCCGAAACAACGCCTTTAACCACTATGGAAGACTTATTTTTTAATTCTTCGTAACTGAAACCTGATTCCGATGTCGGCCATTCAATGATATATGAATCTTCATATGTTTCGTCTGCATCAAATTCTTTCGTGGTCGGAGTTATTGTTTCACCGTCTTTGCTCACTATTACTTCCAGTTTCGAAATACTTGAGAAATACTCTTCTGGATCTTCAATCTTAAGCTCGTATTTAGCATCCCCTTGATAACACAGAATTCCATCTTTTTCTGATACATAACCACCGTCTTTTGATGTATCAAAAGTACATTCTACTTTCGGCGATGTCACATCAACTACAATGCCGTTTGAAGCATATACGGCTTCATTTCCTGTATTGTCAATCGTCTTAACAAGAATCAGATAATTATTTTCTGCCGCTTCCTTATCTTTCGCTTTTCCGACAGTGATTTCGTCTTTTCCGTTTTTATCGAATTCCAATTTACTCCAAGATTGTTCTTGCCCGCTATCTACCTTTTCAATAATACTTTTCACAGCATCTTTATCTAATTTTAACGCCGTTTCATCTGTTCCCATTTCATATACGCAATACTTCTGCGTAGTCGTGTTATGCAGGCCGCTTCCTTCTACAGAATCTCCCGAAGTGTCCGAAACGCTGATTTCTGCCGTATATATCTCGTTTTTGAACATATTGAAACTCAAGCTTTCAAAAGCATCTGAATATTTTGTCGTATCATAATCTTTAATTACAGCTCTCGGCGCTTCATTATCGATATGAAGCCAATCAGTTAAATTTGTTACTTCCGTAACTGTGTTTCCACTCTTATCTTCACTGTTCTTAAGATAAACTTTTACGTTCTCAACTACTTTATCCTGTATTCCTTCCTCAGGTTTAAGCTGTTCAAGTATATTCTGTGACTCATCCGACTCATCAGATACGTTTACATAACTATTTCCGTTATCTACACTCATATACACTTCATCATAATATTGTGTAGCCTTTACATTCATCTTCAGCACAGGGGTTCCCTTTTTCTCGCCGAGTTCATCTTTTCCGCCAATGCTTACCCAAACTTTTTCCAGCTCGTCAGCGCCATTTTTCACGCCGTAAATCCCGTTTGTCGTTCCTTTAAGATCAATTTTTTTCAAAAGATCTTCTTTATTTAAAGTCTGTTTTGTAACTTTAAGATCTCCCTTATAATCATCCTCTTCAATAAACTTAAACTCATAGTTTTCGCTGATTTTATTTTCATTTGTAATATTCGGAACGATTACTTTATAAGCTGCCTCATTCACATGCAGAGTTTCCGGCGCTGTTGCCCCCGGCAATACTGTTATTTGATCATTTCCCACAAGTCCTGTCTCTAATGAATTCACACCTTGCACTTCTTCAGGAACAACTCCGTTACCATTGCAAAGTGCAACTAATCCCGTCATTTCTTCTATCGCCGTTTTTAAATTCTGTCCATAAGCTAACGACACTGTCTCTGCATTTGCAGACGTCAAATACAACGGTCTATGTGTAATAGTTGCCGCATTCTGAACTACATTTTGCCCTTCTTCTACAACTAACTGATAGTTTTCCGTGCCGTTGCCTTCTACTGTCATATAATAAATTCCGGCAGCAACTGTCACGTTCTGTGGCTGTGCTTCATTCTGCTCATTTACTGCAACATCTGATCCTGCAATCGCAGCTTTCTCTTTCGGGATTGTGATTTTTTCAGTATTTACTGTTCCCGTAAGTTCGATTCCAGTATTTCCGTCATATACTTTACTTGCTTTATTCCATGTTACATTCTCAAACGAAACTTCCTGCCTCTTTACAGTCAGCGTATAATCTACGCTTGCTTCTCTGTAGAAGTTTCCTTCTCCCGGGACTGCTTTAATCTTAATTGTTACTTTTCCTGCATTTTTCGGAATTACATGGATCGTATGATCTGCTTCCACGCGAACGACCGCTACATTTTCAGCAAGTCCTGTATTCGGCGCGTCTTCTGACTGTGCAAATGCAACCTCTGTCGCAAGCGTTCTTCCTTTTAATGTATTTTCAATATCGGCAAGAGCAATTACGATTTCATCATTCCAGTGCTCCGTTCCGTAAGTCACTTCTTTTGAAACATCACCGTCTATCGTAATTGCCTGTGTTTTCCCATAACTTCCGGTTGCTGTTGCCGTCGCGCCTTCATATTTTTCATTACCGCTATACACGGCTTCAAACTGTTTCGCGCCGAGAAGACTGTCTGTCTCATATGTATATTCGACTGTAGCTGCCGCTTCTGCTTTATAGAGCAAAGTTTTTTGACCGCCTGTCACATCATAAAATATTACATTTCCTGAAACATCGGCTGGAAGACCTTTGGCTGTCAATATAACAGAACTTTGATCGTCTCCGCTTGGCTCTTTCACCGTCATACTAAAACCGTTAATCTGATTTTTAGACACGTTTACGGAAACTGTTTTTGTTTTCACCCCGTTTGTAACGCTGATATCCGCAGAGCCTTCGCCTTTTGCCGTAACCTTTCCGTTTTCAACAGATGCAACATTCCCATCTGTTGTGCTCCATGTATAAGCAAGTTCTTGCACCGGATTTGTTACTGATATATCATATGTTTCTCCGACTTTCAGACTAACTGAATCTGTCGTCGGCAAAAGTGTAATCTCTGACATTGTAAGCAGAATGTCAATATCCGCTTTCTCCGCCTCAACCGTAAACCGACCATCTTTTGTTGTCTCATATCCGGTTTTCTCTACTTCGTAGTTATATTCTACTCCTTCTTTTAACTCAATTTCTTTACTTGTCTCTCCGGCTTTAACCTCGATTTCCTTTTTCTTCTCATAGCTCGGATCATCATTACTTTGTAATTTCAAAGTAAGTGCGCCTATCCCGCGTGTTTCCTCTGCGGCATCTTTAAATTTCAGCGTAACTTTTTTTGCATCGCCAGCCGCCGCCTGAACCGTCATACCTGCATCCGGCAGTACCCAAGTCAGTACCATCGCCAGCGCAAGGACGAGCGCACATATCCTTTCTTTTAGTTTTTGCTTCTTTTTCATGCTTTCATCCCTTCCTGTTCTTCTTTGTTTTGCCGTTCTTTTGTCTGTCTCTTCCTCTGTCTGTTCCGGCTGTTCCATATATAGAAATACACGTTTCCGTTAAACAGAAAATGTGCATAAACCCCTGCAAGCGCAAATACCAGCGCCGTAATTGCCAGAAAATCATTCACTTCGATATGAAGCGCACAATAGATTGTCGCTGCGATCGACACGATCATAACTGCGTCTGCCGCAATCGCAGGCGTATTACTGAAAAAGCAGATCACTGACGGAAGTTTCCGTTTTCCTGCCTGTTCTGTCAGAGGCTTCGCCTTTCTCGCCAAAAACAAATATGCTGCGATCCCGAGCAGAAGACCGAGCCAAAACAACGCCCCCGCCGCATATCCGATCTGTGTAAGATCGCCGTTTTTGTCAACGGCAAACGGAATCAGCGCCGGAGTCAGTGCAGACAGGAGAAATAATCCCATCACACCGAGAAATCCTTTTTTTACTGTTCTTGGTTTCAATCTGTTTCCTTCTTTCTGCTGCAAGATAAATCGATTAATATCTTTTTTGTTTTCTTTAAATGATCTCATTCGTATGGATTTCCATAATTTCTTTTTTAATAACGAAATTCCATTCCGGTTTTTCATTTGTCTTTGCCTGAACAAACGATGCTTCCATTTCCGGCGTCAATAAAGTTGTTTCTCCGAATCCGGCATTTCTTTGTGCCGTTGTGCCGCCGTTTCTGCTGTTGAGCAATGTCGTTTCTTCACTTCCGCTGTTCAACAGAGTCGTTTCTTCGCTTCCGCTATTCAGCAATGTTGTCGCTTCACTTCCTCCGTTATCAGACGCTGCCTGCTGTGCTGTGTGAAGCTGCATTGTATGTTCTCTTCCTTCCGGATCTGCCGAATGGTAAACTTGTTCTGTGTACGCCGCGCCGTCTGCCTGTCCGCCTGCTGCCTGCTGCGCAGACATAACCGGAGGTATCCTTCCGCTTGGCGTCGTATAAAGGTCTGAACTTGTCGGCGTCGAATAATAATCCTGTCTTAACTTTCCTGTCTTTGCATTTTCTTCTTCCATCTGCTGAACGCTCTTTCGCTGCGCCCTTCCCGTGATAGCGTTAAACACATCGCGTATTTTAAATTGAAAGAAAAAGAAAACGCTCAGCGCCGCAAATAAAATTGTCAGCACAAGACAGATAATAAATCCGATATGAAGTATATTGATGATCTGTTCACTCTGCATCAGCATCCCCTCCTGTTCCCCGGGATTCAAATGCTACCTGCACATGCTCTTTCGCGCTGCTGATATTGTTCAGAATCTCCTGTTTTTTCTGCTCGTTGATATCCGTCTGATTTGCATTCGTCGATGCAAACGACGTTGTCTCCAGCGTCTTTTTCGTTTCTTCGAGTTCTCCCAGAAGTTCGCCTTTTGTCACTCCCGCACGTTTGAAATCAAGTGCGTTTTCGTCGATCCTGTATACAAGTTCTTTATACATTACAAGAGCTGTCTCAGGATTTACCACACTTGTAAGATCTCCGTCCGTCAGACTGACAAGATCGATCCAGTAGTCTCCGTAAGAAGTTGTGCTGTATCCGCTCTCATCCACTGAATCAAGAGAAGCATAGTACGCCGCGATACTTGCGAATCTTTTCGACAATTCCTTTTTATCTTTATCGAGGCTTTCGCTTTCCGCCGCTTTTTCAAACCATGTTTGAGACATTGATTTTCCGCTCTTTTCTCCTCCCTCATATGAATAAAAGTACGCCAGTCCCATTTGAAAAGCGAATTCGTCGTATTCTTCTTTATTTCCTTCAAAATAACTTTCATTTGTCCGGTTTCCGCTGCCTTTATATCCAAGAACCGACGTAAGCCGCGCTGTCTCTTCTCTGTCAAAATCATTTTCCGACCCGTCTGCTCCGCGGATGCATAACTGAAGAAGATTGTGATACGCTTCTCCTCTTCGAGGGTCTATCTTAATTGCATCTGTATAATATTTTTCCCGTTCACTTTGTTCCGGCGAGTTCGCCGCCTCTTTTATATATCCTTCATAACTGCTCTTTGTCGTCATCGTCTCCCCGACTTTAAATCCGACGCATCCGAGAAGTGATGCGGCAGTCAGCGAACACATTGCAACGAACGTCCGCCATTTCCTCATCTGCCGTTTCCGGTATTCCTGATCTAATTCTCCGTAATGCT